>Ga0302300_1000222_pt1 | contig 46113 bp, 45 predicted proteins | sample III_Palsa_E1_1_FD_198756 | JGI IMG/M metagenome (GOLD analysis project Ga0302300, IMG submission 198756) | Peat permafrost microbial communities from Stordalen Mire near Abisko, Sweden - III_Palsa_E1_1 | ecosystem: Environmental > Terrestrial > Soil > Palsa > Peat permafrost | place: Sweden...
TGTTAAAGGAAAATATCTCTTTGCAGATACGCCAGAAACCATTAAAATGTTAAAGGACCTCAAACAAGGCAAGAAGTAAGTTCCAAAACCCACATTTTTCATAGGAGCATCAACATGTCTAATCGAAGGAATAAATATAGTCAAATTCTATGATAAAAATATGAGACTTATAAAGGAAATAATAGCGAATTTTGATGAATTAAGGCAAAAGATAATAAAACATTTCGGAAAAACAGCAATGTTAATTTATGGAATTGCGTGAGAGATCGCGGGAATGTGGGTTATTAAATAAATTTAACCTAAAAATATTTTTTTCTAAATTTTCTTGCTCATTAGAATCATTGGATATTGGGGTAGTTGGCATTTTTTAACTCCCTGCTGAAAAAGAACTATAAATAATATTTGTTAAGTTATTTTATATTATTATTTTATAGAAAAATACAATACAGATTAATTGACCCTTCAAATTAATTTAAAAACCAAGGTAAATTTAACCTACTAACTTAGCGTTAATCTTTAATTAAATTTTGATACTGCCCTTAAGTAATCCACAGAAAAATAATGTTGCAATAAAATATTTATTTTTAGTAATAATAATGTAAAATTTAGCTAAGACCTAAAGACAATATTTTTAATGCTTTTTACATAACAAACCACGGGGTTAAATCAAGTTTATGTCACATAATTTTTATACAGTTATTCCAGCACGCTTTAATTCAAGCCGTTTACCTGGCAAACCTTTATTACCGCTTGCAGGAAAATCGTTGATTCAAAGAACCTATGAAAATGCACTTAATTGCAATGCTAAAGAAACTATTATTGCGACAGATGATTTACGTATAGCAGAGGCTTGCCATGCTTTTGGGGCAAAAGTTTGTATGACCAAAAATACTCATCTAACAGGGACCGACCGTATTGCAGAGGTGGTAGAGATAAATCAGTGGCCCGATGATGCCATTATTGTTAACGTCCAAGGCGATGAACCCTTTATGCCTGTTTCTACTATTCATACTATTTATAAGGCGCTAGAAACACATCAAAATGCTGCTATGGCTACTGCTTGCTGCCCAATTCAAACGATAGAAGATATTTTTAATCCGAATTGTGTAAAAGTAGTATTGGATAGCCAAGGCTTGGCTTTATATTTTAGCCGAGCGCCTATTCCTTGGGACAGAGATACTTTTGCTACTCCCCATAAAATTTTGGCCGTTAATACCCTGCATTACCGACATATTGGTTTATATGCCTACCGTGCCCAATTATTACGACAATACGCCAGCTGGGCGCCCTCAATACTCGAAAATATTGAGGCTTTGGAACAATTACGTATATTACACTATGGGGCAAGGATACATGTATCTATTTTAGAAAATCCCTTACCCCCTGGCATTGACACCGCAGAAGATATTCAAGTTGCCGAAAAAATACTTTTAGACATCTAAATTTTCCACTAATAAGGAGTTGTTTTCTATAAACTCTCTTCTACTTTCCACGTTATCACCCATTAAAGTAGTGAAAATTTCGTCTGCTGCAATGGCATCTTCTATTTTTACATTTAACATCCTGCGTGCATTAGGATCCATGGTAGTTTCCCATAGTTGATCTGGATTCATTTCACCTAAGCCTTTATAACGCTGTATAGACTGACCTTTTTTAGCTTCCTCTATCAACCAAGCTAGAGCCTCTTTAAAGCTTGTAATACTACGTTGTTTTTCTTCTCGCATGACATAAGCACCTTCTTCAATAAGGCCGTAAAGACTGGTATTGAGCTCTTTAACGGCTTGATAATCTTGACCGTGCCAAAATTCATACGTCAATCGATATTCAGAATCCACCCCATGAGCTAAAACATGCACGATGGGAATATAAATACTTTTTTCTTCGTCCCAATGGGTCTTCATGGTATAAATGGTGCTTGAGTTTGGATCTTTTAAAAATACCTGGACTTTTTCTAGCCATTCTTCTATCTGTATTTTATCACTTAATATTTGTTGATTAATAGCGGGTAGATAAATAAGGGCCTCTAATAAAGCTAAAGGATATCTTTTACTCAGCCTAGCTAAGATATCCATTACTACTTGATACTTTTTCACTAATTTTTCTAAACTTAAGCCCGCTATGGGAGGCGCATTATTACTTGCAAATAATTTGGCATTTTCTATAGCTATTTGAGTAATGTATTCAGTTAAGGCATTATCATCTTTTACATATTGAATTTGCTTACCTTTTTTAACTCTATATAAAGGGGGCTGTGCGATATAAATATAACCATTTTCTATCAATTCTGGCATTTGGCGAAAGAAAAAGGTAAGGATTAAGGTTCTGATGTGCGAGCCATCCACATCCGCATCGGTCATAATAATAATGCGATGATATCTTAATTTTGCAATATTAAAATCATCTTTACCAATACCGCAGCCTAAGGCAGTTATTAAAGTCCCTACTTCCACTGAGGTTAACATTTTATCAAAACGTGCTTTTTCTACATTTAAAATTTTACCTTTTAAAGGTAAAATAGCTTGCGTACGTCTATCTCGTCCTTGTTTAGCAGAACCCCCTGCGGAATCCCCTTCTACCAGATATACTTCACACAAAGCTGGATCTTTTTCTTGGCAATCAGCCAATTTACCAGGCAAGCCTGCTATATCTAACACTCCTTTACGGCGGGTCATTTCTCGAGCTTTTTTAGCGGCCTCTCGTGCTCTGGCTGCTTCAATGATTTTAGCGGTTATCGCTTTACCGGCTGCCGGATTTTCAACCAAATATTCTTGAAATTTATCACCCATCGCCGATTCTACTGCGGCTTTTACTTCTGATGAGACTAATTTATCTTTAGTTTGTGAAGAGAATTTAGGATCGCTTAATTTTACGGATAATACTACCGTTAGCCCTTCCCGAGCATCATCTCCACTCGTCGCAACTTTCATCTTTTTTAACAGGCCTTCTTTTTCTATATAATTATTGAGGGTTCTGGTTAAGGCACTGCGAAAACCTGCTAAATGAGTACCACCATCTCTTTGAGGAATATTATTGGTATAGCAAAATATATTTTCTTGATAAGTTTCGTTCCATTGTAGGGCTACTTCTACTATTATGTCATTTTTAGTTTGAGCAAAATGAAAGACTTGCGGATGGATTGCTATCTTATTTTTATTTAGATGTTCTACAAAAGCTTTAATTCCGCCTTCATAAGCAAATGTATCTTCTTTGCCGCCTGCCCTTTCATCTAATAAATGTATTTTAACGCCAGAATTTAAAAAAGATAACTCTCTTAATCGTTTAGCCAGTATCTCATAACTAAATTTAATATTAGTAAACGTTTCCGCACTCGGTTTAAATGTTATTTCAGTACCCGTAGTCGTGGTATCCCCTGTTATAGCAATAGGGGCCTGTGGCTCACCCATTTTATAGAGTTGTTCATATACTTTATTATTGCGACGTATTAATAAATGCAGCTCTTCAGATAAGGCATTGACTACCGACACCCCTACTCCATGCAATCCCCCCGAAACTTTATATGAATTAGCATCAAATTTCCCACCCGCATGTAAAATGGTCATTATCACTTCTGCGGCCGATCGCCCTTCTTCCGCATGAATATCTACCGGGATTCCTCTGCCATTGTCGCGTACGGTTATAGATTCGCCCACGTGAATGATAACGTCAATTGAGGTACAATAACCTGCTAAGGCTTCATCAATGGCGTTGTCAACGACTTCAAATACCATATGGTGTAAGCCGGTACCATCATCCGTATCTCCTATATACATTCCTGGGCGTTTACGTACTGCATCTAAGCCTTTTAAAACTTTAATACTGCTTGAATCATACGCTTGCGGGGCAGTTTTATTATCTATACTCACGGGTGCTCCTTTGGGTAAATTTTTCCTCTTCGCTACTCTTTCTTTACTTATGTTCCACGTGGAACTATTTTTACGATTCTTGTAAACAACCTTTTATTAAATGAAATTTTTTAAGGGTAGAAGATGCTGGTAACAACAATTCTACACTACTTGTCTCAATACCAGTTAAGATAATTTGACTATTTTGGGTAATTAAATTTTCTAATAATAAATTAATTGCCGTTTTATCTAATTCAGAAACTAAATCATCGATTAAAAAAATGGGTTTTTTTCTAAGCATTTGATATAAATAGTTAGCTCTAGCTAATAACATACCGCAAATAAAGATCTTTAATTGACCTCGCGATAATAAATCTTTAGCTTCCATTCCTTGCACAGTAATATAAATATCAGCTCGATGAGGGCCCTTATGAGTGATACCTTTGAGGGCATCTATTTTTTTATTTTCTTCTAAAGCTTCAAATAAACTTAAATTTTGGCGCCATCCCTTGTAATAACTAATTTCTACGGCTTTTAAGCCTAATAAATATTCAATCTGCTGTAATATAAGAGGCTTTATTTTATCTACATAATTATATCGATAATTATCTAATTTTTCTCCTATTATACAGAGCTCATTGTCCCATACTTGCTTTTCAATGGAGCGCTGTTCTTTACTACCTATTTGCTTTAATAATGCGTTTCTTTGATGCAATACTTTCTTATATTGTTGCCATACCCTAAAAAAAGAAGGTTCCACGTGGAACATTCCCCAGTCTAAGAATTGACGGCGCACTTGTGGCCCTGCTTCTAAAATCGAAAAACTATCGGAATTAATAATTTGCAGCGGTAAATCTCGAGCTATTTCATTTATTGAATTGCATTTTATTTCATTTCTATGAATTACCGTAATATTATTACGTGATTTTTCCAAACCTAATTTTATACTAGATTTACAAGGATTATCCGTATAACCCACTTTACCAAAAACAGTAATTTTATCTTGGCCCATTTGGATGATATCTCGAATACCAGTAGTTCGAAAAGAACGACCAGAGCCTAATAAAAATATGGCTTCTAAAATACTGGTTTTACCACTACCATTAGCACCAGATATGATATTAAATTGAGAACAAAAATCCAGAGAGGCAAGATTTATATTGCGAATATTTTGCATATTAAAACGTTGAAGCCACACAAATCAACCTACAAGCATAGAGATACAAACCAAGGTCATTAGATACGCCGCGGCATAACTAAAAATATACTATCCCCAGGGCCTACCCCAGTAATCAAAGCGCTATTAAAAGCGTCTACAAAAGAAAATTTAATAGTTTCTGTCGTTAAAGCATGTAAACAATCTAATAAATATTTAACATTAAAACCTATTTCTATACTGTCCTCATCATATTGCACGTTTAAATATTCTTCTACTTCATCTTTTTCCACACTCGTGGCAATAATTTTTAATGAATCTTTATTAAGCGTTAATACCACCGTACTGGTTTTATCGCTTAATAAGGCAGCCGCTCGAAAAAGAGCATTTTTAAAAGTTTCTCTGTTAATTATAACATTTTTAGTTAACGTATTCGGAATAATTGCTTCGTATTCCGGAAACCGACCTTCTAAAAGTTTAGAAGTTAGCATAAAATCTTTTTCAATCAAACGAATATAACGAGCAGTTAATTCTACAGTAATATCTTCATCACTCTCATCAACCATGCGTAACATTTCAAATATGCCTTTACGCGGTATAATCACCCGAATAGGCGACACATCGTACAAAGCTACCTTATTAATTGCCATACGATGACCATCTGCAGCAACAGCATATAAACAATTATTTTTAATTTCAAACAACATGCCGTTAAAATAGTATCTAACATCTTGTTCGGCCATAGCAAAAGCTGTTTGCTCTAGTAAATGACGAAACTTCTTTTTATTAATGGTAAATTGAATAACCTCTTGCAAAGCATCTTGTACCGGAAATTGTTCGGCATTCAACACTGACAAAGAAATTCTAGAACGATTAGAACGTAATGCCACTTTATCATTTTCTGTAGATATAGTAATTAAGGCATTGTCTGGCAAGGCACGACACACATCATTTAATTTGCGAAATGGTATGGTTATTTTTCCTGTTTCGGCTTGAGGTTCCACTTCTATTTTACTAACCAATTCAACCTCTTGGTCGGTCGTCGTAAAACTTATAGTGCTATGCTCTACGGTTATTAATACATGAGACAAAATAGGATTTTGATTAACTTGCCGACGTTCTACCACCCCTGCTACCAATCGCATAGGTTTTAAAATTTTTTCTCTGAGAATCGAAAATTCCATATTTTTTAAATTTTATATATCGTTAAGTAGAAAGTATACGAAGTAAATTAGTAAAATCTTCAGCAATATCCAACCCTTTTTCACATAAGGATTTGATTTGTCGGCACGCATGCAACACCGTGGTGTGATCACGTCCCCCAAAAGCATCCCCAATTTCTGGCAGACTATGATTAGTTAATTCTTTACATAAAGCCATAGCCAATTGCCGTGGCCGTGCAATGGAGCGATTTCGTCTTTTGGATAATATTTCAGAAACTTTAATTTTATAATACTCAGCTACCGTTTTCATAATATTATCCATTGAAATCAATTTATCTTGTAAAGCCAATAAATCTTTTAAGGCCTCACGTACAAAATCAATTGTGATTTCACTATTAGTAAAATGAGCATTTGCAATAACGCGTTTTAAAGCACCCTCTAACTCTCGAACGTTAGATCGTATTCTTTTAGCAATAAAAAAAGCTACTTCCGGTTGTAATTGCACTTTAGAAAGTTCGGCTTTATTCATTAGAATAGCTACTCGAGTTTCTAGTTCGGGAGGCTGTACCGCAACGGTTAAGCCTGAACCAAAACGGGATTTCAAACGTTCTTCAATACCATTAATTTCTTTAGGATACCTATCAGAAGTAATAATAATTTGTTGTTGGCCTTCTAATAATGCATTAAAAGTATGAAAAAATTCTTCTTGAGAACGCTCTTTGCCAGCAAAAAATTGAATATCATCTATTGCTAACACATTAAGCGAGCGATAATATTTTTTAAATTCACTAATAGCATTATTTTGTAGCGCTTTAACCATATCTGCCACAAAGCGTTCTGAATGTAGATAAGCAATTTTTGCGCTAGGATGTTTTTGTAATACTAAATTACATACTGCTTGCATTAAATGCGTTTTACCAAGGCCGACGGGTCCATAAAGATATAAAGGATTATATGCTCCACCAGGGTTTTCGGCTACTTGAGTGGCTGCGGCTTTAGCAAGTTGATTTGATTTACCTTCCACGTAATTATCAAAAATAAAACTTGCGTTTAAATTACTTTGAAAAGCTGCTTTCGGTAAAGCGCTATTATCGGGTGTTACTACGGGAGAAGGAGGCTTGACTTCAACTCCTGTGAGTAGATTTTTTTTAGTTCCCACCGTCAACGATATTTTAACGGGATTAAAGTTGTTTAATTGACTTATTATATTTTCAATATCAACTAAATAGGATTCGCTAACCCCATCTAATACATACTGATTAGGGGCAAATAGAATCACTTCCTCACCCGTTTGTTCGGCCTGTAGAGGACTTATCCATTGATTAAAATGCTTTTGAGGAATGGCGTCTTGCAAACGCTGTAAGCACTGTTGCCACAATGATAAATCCAATTCGAGTTCTCCTAAGACAAAGCGGTTAGGCCTTACAATACAAAAATTATGAATTCCTAAGTCTATAGAATTTTCCTTTACTTATCCACACCCATTTCACATAAAAACAAGTTAGGAAACTTATGTTAATGTTAACTCATTTTTTTCTTGTGGATAACTATACTTAAATGCTGAAGAAGCGGCTGTATAACCTGGCTAAAACTAAGACAAAGTATGTTTTTAAAAATAATCCACAACTTATACAAGCCTGTCATGATAGTTTACCCATAATGTTTTTTTGATCTTAAATATATGATTCTTAAATATTAAACATACTTATAAACAGAAATCTGCCTCCCTAATAACTATAATAAGATCTTAAATGAAACATAAATAATATTATTACTATGTTGCAAACTTTTTTAGCTATTTAAATACGCTTTGTTTGTAAACTTAATATATTTAAAATGGTCCATAAGCTTTAAAATTTGTGGATAACTAATGCAATAAATACAAGGAACTCTGTATATAAAGCATGAATTTTGCGAATTCTAGTATATAAAACCTCATCTAAAAGGTTATGCAGTTTTTATCTACAGGCTTTATGGCAGGTAATAAGCAGAGTTTAATAAAGTATAAACGTTTGAATATAAAGTATAAATTTAACTTATTCACAGAAAATAAGTCCATTAATTATAATTAATAAGTTTAATAAAGAAAAATAATATATATTAACTATTAATATAACATCTTTAATACAAAGTTAACTTACTATTAAAATTTTATTGACAATACTTTTTCTTTTCTATAAAGTTACCGGTCTTACTCCTAAAAATATCGATATAATAGGTGAAATTATGAAGAGAACTTACCAACCTAGCAAATTATGCCGCAAGCGCAAGCATGGCTTTTTAGTGCGAAGCCGCACTGTAGGCGGCCGTTTAGTACTAAAAAGAAGGCGTCAAAAAGGCCGTAAACGACTAACTGTATAGTAATTGAATCTTTTGGAAAGATTATTTAGTTTTACAACTCAGAGTAGGTTGTTGCATGCAAAAGCTTTTGAGGCTGTATTCAATAATCCAGTTTATAAACCACGTACGACTTTTTTTCGTATTTTGGCAAAACCTAATGACCTAACCCAAGCTCGCTTAGGTATTACGGTTGCTAAACGTCGATTAAAGAGTGCGGTTAAACGCAATAAGATCCGTAGACTAGTACGTGAAAGTTTTCGTTTAACTCAACACAAGTTAAAGAATGTAGATATTGTAGTTATCTATACGGGGCCTAGGCTTTGGACTTCAGTTGAAATTACAAGGTGTTTAACCCAGCAATGGAAAGTATTAAGCTTCTAACCCGTTTATCCTTGATGAAATTGATTCAAGCTTATCGACTATTTTTAAGTCCAAGTATAAGCTTTGGCTGTAGATTTTACCCTAGTTGTTCTGAATATGCTGAGACTGCATTAAAGCATGCTCCATTACTCGTAGGGATAAAATTAATAATGTGGAGACTGCTACGGTGCCATCCTTTTGCACCAGGTGGTTATGATCCATTTCCTTTATTAAGCAAGAAAGATTAATGTAAAATGAACTATCAACGCAATCGTACTCTGTTAATTTTTTGTCTATGTATTTTAGGTGCCTTATTGTTTAATAAATGGCAAGAAGCTTATCAAGCAAAAAAGTCGATAAGCAGTGAGTCTATAAATGTTCTAGAACCAGAGCTAAAGAGCGGAGTAGATAATGTAGATATTCCAGAAATACCTAAAGAAGAAAATAAACATTCACATTTGAAAGATAGCACCCAAGATATTAACAGTCTGGGTTCTAAAAATGAGATTGATAACTCAAATCTTATACATGTTAAAACTGATGTGCTCGAGCTTTACATAAATAAAAAAGGTGGAGATATTGTAAAGGGAACTTTAACTCAATATACAGAGGTAAACCACAGTGAAGGATTTCCTTTATTAGATTACAGTGCAAATCGCTTTTACATTGCACAAAGCGGGCTTACTTCTAAAGTAGGGCCAGATGCTCCTCATTTAGGGCGTGCTAATTATGCGAGCCTCAAAAATGAATATATTTTTGATAAAGAACAAAACGAAGAATTAATTGTCGACTTACAAATGAATACCCATGGCGGAATTAAAATAACTAAGCGCTTTATTTTTACTCCTAAAAGCTATGTAATAACTATTAAATATATTATTCATAATCTCTCAACCCATGAATATCTAGGGCAAATGTATGGTCGTTTTAAGAGAGTTATTGAAGAAGAAAAAGGTAGTGCTTTTTTAGGCGTACAAACTTTTACTGGAATGGCACTGTATACACCCCAAAAGCCATACACAAAAATTACTTTTAAAGAAGCCAGCGAAAAACCTATTAATAAAAATGTAAAAGGTGGCTGGGTTGCTATGATTGAGCATTATTTCTTAAGCGCGTGGATACCTAATAAAGATGAAGTAAACCAATTTCATGCTCGTACTTTTGATAATAAAGTTGGTATCGAATTTTTGAGTCCTGCTATTAAAGTTGCACCTGAAACTACAGGGGAAGTAAGTTCTCAACTATATTTAGGACCACAAATCACCGAAGTATTAAAAGAATTATCACCAGGATTAGAGCTTACGGTTGATTATGGAATTTTATGGCCTGTATGCCAGCCTATATTTTGGCTTTTGAAAAAAATTCATTCTTTTATTGGTAACTGGGGATTTTCTATTATCATTGTAACATTGCTAATAAAGGCTTTGTTTTACAAATTATCGGCCGCGAGTTATCGTTCTATGGGTAACATGCGTAAATTGCAACCACGCATGCAAGCTTTAAAAGAACGGTATGGTGATGATAAACAAAAATTTGGTCAGGCGGTTATGGAAATGTATAAAACAGAGAAAATAAACCCCTTAGGGGGTTGTTTGCCAATGTTAGTGCAAATTCCTGTATTTATTTCCCTGTATTACGTTATTTTAGGAAGTGTCGAATTACATCATGCTCCTTTTGTGGGTTGGATTAACGATTTATCGGCGAAAGATCCATGGTATATTTTGCCTCTATTAATGGGGGGAAGTATGTTTGTGCAACAAAAGCTAAGCCCAGCGCCTCCTGATCCTATGCAGGCAAAAGTAATGATGTTTATGCCTATAGTATTTACAGCATTATTCTTTAATTTCCCTTCAGGTCTCGTATTATATTGGTTTGTAAATAATTTATTATCCATATTACAGCAATGGTTTATCGTTAAACGCATAGAGAGTCAATTACCTTCACGGCATCATGGTAAATGATAAAAGTTCTAAAACTATCGTGGCCCTTGCTACTTCCCCGGGGCGGGGAAGTGTGGGGATTGTACGCTTATCAGGGCCTTTAGTCCCTCAATTAATACCTTTATTAGTAGGGCAATCTTTAAAGCCACGTTATGCGCATTTTCTAGATTTTTTAGATGAAAATAATCAAGCAATCGATAAAGGAATAGCCCTTTATTTTAAAGCACCTCATTCATTTACGGGAGAGGATGTACTTGAGTTGCAAGGCCATGGAGGCCATTATATTATAGATCAGTTAATTAAAAGAGCTTGTGATTTGGGAGCAGTACTTGCTGAACCAGGTGAATTTACCTTACAAGCTTTTTTAAACAATAAAATTGATTTAGTCCAAGCAGAAGCTATTGCAGATTTAATTGAAGCTAACTCAACTCAAGCAGCACGCTCTGCTTTACATTCTTTACAAGGTGTATTCTCAGATTCTATTAATATTTTAATTGAAAAAATAATTAATTTACGTATTTATGTAGAAGCAGCAATAGATTTTCCAGATGAAGAATTGGATTTGTTGAATGACGGAAAAGTTTTACAACAATTAGAAACCTTAAAAGACACCCTTCATTTTATTTTACAAAAAGCTCAGGTAGGAAAAATACTAGCTTCTGGTTTGAATATAGTTATTATGGGGCGGCCTAATGCTGGAAAATCCAGTATATTAAATCGCTTAGCAGGAACTGAAGTAGCTATAGTAACGGATATCCCAGGTACTACTAGAGATGTTTTAAAAGAAAAAATAAATATCGATGGTCTTTTATTAAATATTATAGATACAGCGGGTTTGAGAGAAACCACGGATGCGGTTGAAAGTATTGGGATACAACGCGCGTTAAATGAAATTAAAAATGCCGATATCATATTAATGGTAATAGATGCGAGTCTACATAAAACGATTAAAAATCCCAAAGCATTTTTTCCTGAATGGGCGGATTATTTGACAAAAAAAACACCCATTATCGTTATTCATAATAAGATTGATAAAATTAATGCTGAAATTAATACTGAAAATGAAGAAAACTCTGATTGTCATCTAATACCACTTTCTGCAAAAACAGGCCAAGGTTTTGAAAAACTTTTTTTTACCTTGAAAAAAATTGCAGGTTTTACTCAAGTAAATGAAAGTACTTTTACTGCACGTAGAAGACATTTGCAGGCTTTATCGGAAGCATTAAAAAATGTTAATACTGCAATAGTTGTTTTGCAGAAATATAAAGCGGCTGAATTGGTGGCAGAGGAGTTGTATTGTGCTCAAAAAGCGCTAGAAGAGATTACCGGAAAATTTCGCAGTGATGAATTGTTAGGGAAGATTTTTTCTGAATTTTGTATAGGGAAATAAAATGTTATGCTTGTTAAGAAAGTGTTTTGCTAAAGTAATTGATTCTTTATCGGTAGCTTCTAAAAAGAAATATTTTAAGTTTTTTTTTAAGCTCCCTGTCGTACTTCAAGGGCAAATTGCCTCTTTTATAGGTGCAGAAGATTTATTGAATCTTCGTTTGATTTCAAAAGCCGCTAATCATCTTTTCTTACAACGATTGCAATATTATAAAAAATTTACTCGTTTAAAAAATCTAGCTGTAAAAACAAACAATATTTTAATTGGTCTGAGTGTGGGAAGTAAACATAATGTGGCAGTTTTGCAAAATGATTTAGGTGAGCAAAGTATTTATAGTTGGGGGGTAAATGAAAGAGGGCAGCTTGGGGTAGGGCATAAAGAACCCGTCAAGATTCCCACGGTAATGGATTGGAGGGTAAAGCCTGGGTTTGCTATTGTGAGAGTAATTGCTGGAATATCTAGTAATATTATGTTGATTGCTAACAATTATGGTGTGACGGAAGTCTTTCAAAATCCAATCCCGTTATTATGTAGAGCTAATGATGGTGCAGCAAATATTTCATCTAAAGGGATGCATTATATTTTTAAGGAACAATTTATAGACTTAAAAATTATACATAATAAAAATACAAATTATAGTTTTATCTTAGGTGTTAATTTGCAAGGAATGCAAAGTCTTTATGCTTGGGGCGCTAATAGTAGTGGGCAATTAGGTGTAAAGGATGATTTTGATAAATATTGTCCAACGGAAGTTTCTTATTTTAAAGAAAATAACTTAAAAATTATCAAAATTAAAATGGGAAGATCGCATACTATTGCTCTCACCGAAAATCTTAATGGCCTAAAGCAAATATATGCCTGGGGTAACAATAACTCTGGTCAATTAGGATTAGGGCATAATCATTCTTGTAATGTTCCAACCTATGTGCCAGTTGATTTGTTAGACAATTTTGAAATTATTGAAGTATATTCTAATAAAAATGCCGAACACAATTTTTTATTGGCTCGCAGTAAAATAGGTGCGGAATTTTTATACGCCTGGGGTGGCAATGACTGCGGTCAATTAGGATTTGGGAATATTGATGATTGTAATGTGCCCCGCTTGTTGTATTGGTTTGCTTTAACAGATACGAGCCTAATTCAACTAGTATTGGGGTGTGTACATAGTTTTGCCTTATTGAAGTATAAAAGTGGGGCTGAGGTACTTTATGGCTGGGGTCATAATGACAAAGGCCAATTAGGGCTTGGGCATATTGATGAATGTTGGGTGCCTACAATGATTGATTTACCATTTTCAGATGATTTTAAAATTACTAAAATTTTGGCAACGAGTTGGCAACATACTTTTATTATCATTAAAAATAAAGATGATAAATATAAGATTTATGGTTGGGGAAGCAATGAAGAGCATTTGTTAGGAACACCCTTTAACATGGTGTACTATAAGCCTGTAGAGGTTGAATTGAATTTACCTCCCAAATGCAAAGTGATTACACTCGTGATGGGAAGTTATCATGGTTTTATTTGGATAGAGAATGAAGCAGGAGAACAACAACTCTATGGATGGGGTAACAATCAAAAAAATCAGCTTGGAATAGGTTTTAATGCCTTTCAAAATACCCCACACCCTTTTTATTTTTTTACCCACGGTCGAGCCTTATATAAATTAATTGATAAATATTTTCCTTTCGAACAAGCTTGTAGACCTTTACTTTCTCAATATGAACATAGTATTGGCAATAAAATGGAAAAACTTGATAATAAAGTTATATGTAAAAAATATTATAATACTATGTAATTTTTTTTATTTTGATAAATGCTTAATCATAATCATAACAAGTTTCCTCAAATAAAGGGTTCGAATTAAGTAAACCTTTTAGTGTTGATACATGTTTTTTTGTGTGTATATTTATATGTGAATATCTTTTCCGGCAATTTATAAAATCTATTATACTATTGCACTTATTATGAGAATCAGAAATCAAATTTGAATATTATATAGTTATTTGCAATAATGCTAACTCAACTCGAGTATTTATTTTTATTATTAATGTAAGGCTAAAAGCATATGGATTACAAAGAACGCTTTGATGTAATAGTAGTAGGCGGTGGGCATGCAGGGGTGGAGGCAGCTTTAGCTGCAGCGCGTATGGGGGCTAAAACGCTCCTTTTATCCCATAATATAGAAACTATCGGGCAAATGTCCTGCAATCCTGCTATTGGAGGGATAGGAAAAGGACATTTAGTCAAAGAAATAGATGCTATGGGTGGAGCAATGGCTCGAGCTATTGATGAAGCGGGTATACAATTTCGAATATTAAATGCCAGTAAGGGGCCTGCTGTAAGAGCAACCCGAGCACAAGCGGATAGAGTATTGTATAAGCAAGCTATTCGCCGGATGGTAGAAACCCAAGACAATTTACAATTATTCCAACAAGCAGTCGATGATTTAGTGGTAGAGGGAGAAAGTGCTACTGGAGTAGTTACCCAAGCGGGTATACGTTTTTTTGCCCAAACTATTATTTTGACTACCGGTACTTTTTTAGGTGGTAAACTTCATATGGGCGAACAAAATTTTGCAGGTGGTAGAGCAGGAGATCCCCCGGCTACTCGTTTATCTTTAAAATTACGTGAGCTACCCTTTAGGGTAGGGCGTTTAAAAACCGGTACCCCACCTCGTATAGATGGCAGGAGTATAAATTATGCTGTGCTTGAAGAACAACCCGGGGATACCCCGGTCCCTGTTTTTTCTTTTTTAGGTAATAGAGATTTACACCCTCGTCAAATTTCTTGTTTTATAACACACACTAATATTAATACCCATGATATTATTATGCGCTCTTTACATCGCTCACCTATGTATAATGGGGCCATTGAAGGGATAGGGCCTAGATATTGTCCTTCTATAGAAGATAAAGTTAAGCGTTTTGCAGATAAAAACTCACATCAAATTTTTTTAGAGCCTGAAGGTTTAGATACTATGGAAGTATATCCTAATGGTATTTCGACGAGTTTACCTTTTGATGTGCAATTAGAAGTAGTACGCTCCATGAAAGGGCTTGAAAAAGCACATATTTTGCGCCCCGGTTATGCTATTGAGTATGATTATTTTGATCCGAGAGATTTATATCCTAGTCTAGAAACCAAAAATATGAAAAATTTATTTTTTGCGGGGCAAATTAATGGTACTACCGGATATGAAGAGGCAGCAGCTCAAGGATTATTGGCAGGTATTAATGCAGCCTGCAAAGCCTTAGGGAAAGAGGCATGGTACCCTAAGCGTAATGAAGCTTATTTAGGCGTATTGGTTGATGATTTAATTACCGCGGGAACTACTGAACCTTATAGAATGTTTACTTCCCGCGCGGAATATCGCTTAATTTTAAGAGAGGATAATGCGGATTTGCGTTTAAGCCCGAAAGCTCAAGAATTAGGATTGCTAAGCAATAAACAGTGGGGATTTTTTCAAAATAAATGTGAATCTATTGCTAAAGAAAGCGCAAGGTTAGAGGTAACATGGATACATCCTGGTTCAGAAGCGGCTAATGCTATAGCTTCGCTTATTAATCAACCTTTAGAGCGTGAATATAAAATGTCTGAATTATTAAAACGCCCTGAATTAACTTATAAAGAATTAGCAGCTATACCCTCGCTTGGGCCTAGTGTCGGGGATGAAGCAGTAGCGGGACAAGTTGAAGTGCAAATTAAGTATGCAGGATACATTGAGCGCCAAACTAAAGAAATTGAAAGAACCTTACGTTATGAAAATTTAAAGCTGATGGCAGAATTAGATTTTACTGTAATACCAGGTTTGTCACGAGAATTACAAGAAAAATTAAAAAATGTTCGCCCAGATACTTTAGGGCAAGCTACTCGTATTCCGGGCATGACACCTGCGGCAATTTCTTTGTTATTGGTACATTTGAAGAAACACGGGCAATACGCATGATAACTAAGGCAGTGGCTAAAAGCTTAAGTCAAGGTTTGGAACAATTAAAATTAACTATCCCTTTAAGCGCCCAACAAGCTATGCTTGAGTATATACAATTAATGCATAAATGGAATCAAATTCATAACCTCACGGCCATAAATAATATTGAAGAAATGGTAGCAAAACATTTGCTAGATAGTTTAAGTATTTTACCCTATTTGCAAGGAACAAATTTCATAGATATAGGTACGGGTGCTGGATTACCTGGTATACCCTTAGCTTTAGCATGCCCTAATAGACATTTTACCTTAATTGATAGTAATAAAAAGAAAATGGTTTTTGTTCAGCATGTAATCACAACTTTGAAAATTAACAATGTGACTCTACAGGCTGTAAGAGTGCAGGACATTGAATCTCATTTACGTTTTGATGGGGTTATTTCAAGAGCGTATGCGTCTTTAAAAGATTTTGTAGTAAGTTCCAAAGCGGTTTGTAAGCCTACAGGATTATTTTATGCAATGAAAGGGGCATTAGACCGCAATGAAGAGGCAGAATTACCTGCAGAATTTTGCATTGAAAATAACATCAATTTACTCATTCCAGGTATTGTACAAAAACGCTGTTTAATTCTTTTAAAAAATAATAGCTCTTTTAATTAAAGTATTTTTCTAACTAAATATTAAAGATGAGAGCTTAATACTTCCTATGCTAATATCTGGTGTTTAGTTCAATGCGAAAAAGTCAGACTAGATTTAAGTAATTCAACTAATTACTTATTACATTTTTAAAGAGGAAAACAATTGTGGCTAAAGTGATAGCCTTTGCAAATCAAAAAGGGGGAGTGGGTAAAACCACGAGTTGTGTGAATACTGCAGCATCATTAAGTGCATTACAAAGAAGGGTATTATTAATAGATTTAGATCCTCAAGGTAATGCCACTATGGGCAGTGGAATTGACAAATTTACTTTAAATGCCAGCATGAATGAAATTTTGCAGGGGGAAGCCTATGTGCATGATGCCATGCAAGAGACGGAGGCCGGATTTTACCTGCTAGGCGCCAATGGAGATTTAACTGCCGCAGAAGTTGCCTTACTTAAAAAACCTAAACAAGAACAGCAATTAAAAAATGCGCTAAAGCCCGTGCAAGCAGAGTTTGATTATATTCTTATTGACTGCCCTCCATCGCTTAATATGTTGACTTTAAATGCTCTAGTAGCGGCAGGTTCGGTCATCATACCTATGCAATGTGAATATTATGCCCTGGAAGGACTTTCTGCTTTGGTGGATACTATCGAACAGATAAGAGGCACTTTAAATGAAAAGTTAGAAATTGAAGGTATTGTAAGGACTATGTTCGATAGCCGTAATCGTTTAAGTATTGATGTATCAAAGCAATTAATAGAACATTTTGGTAAAAAAGTTTACAAAACTATAGTACCTCGTAATATTCGCTTGGCTGAAGCTCCGAGTTATGGGATCCCTATTTTGTTATATGATAAGAATTCTAAAGGAGCTGAATCGTATATAGGATTAGCTAAAGAAATAATTAAAAAAGAGCCCAATGTTAAAAAGAAAAAAGAAAGTATTTTTAATATTTTTAATTCTAAAGCTAAAAAGGAACTGGTATCATGAGCGTAAGACGAAAAGGGGGTTTGGGAAAAAATTTGAATCAATTATTAGCAGGTACTTTAGATCTTATTATTGAAAAAAAGCCTGAAAAACCCAAATCAGCAGTAAAAACTAAAGTGGCAACGCCTCTTGAAAAAAATACCGTTAAAAAAAGAGTTCCAGTAGAAATTGATTTGCCTGCAAGCCCATTACAAATTCTTAAGTTAGAAAACTTAAAACCAGGTAAATATCAACCCCGAAAAGAAATACAGCCAGCTGATTTAGAATCTTTAGCGGATTCTATTCGAGTACAAGGCATTATTCAGCCTATTGTAGTGCGTAAGTTAGATAAGCAGTTTTATGAAATTATTGCCGGTGAACGACGGTGGCGAGCTGCAAAATTAGCAGGGTTAACTGAAATACCTGTCATTATTAAAGAAGTGCCCGACGAAGCCGCGATGGCAATTGCCTTAATAGAAAATATTCAGCGCCAGGATCTAAATGTTTTGGAAGAAGCTATTGCTTTAGAGCGACTTGCTAAAGAATTTGGATTAACTCATATTCAAGTCGCAGAAGCGGTAGGTAAATCTCGTACTGGCATTACCAATTTATTAAGGTTATTAACCTTAAATGAAGATGTGAAAATGCTTTTAGATAGAGGTGAAATAGAAGCAGGCCATGCCAAAGTCTTACTTACTCTAAAAGGGACTGAGCAAAGTAACATAGCAAGAATAGTAGTCGCAAAAAATTTATCAGTGCGAGAGACAGAAAGTTTAATTAATGCACAAAAAAATATCCCTGGGCAAGAAATTACCAAACGTCCAGTTGATCCTGATATACGTCGCTTGCAAAGTTCACTTGCAGACAAATTAGGAGCTGCCGTAAAAATTCTGTACAACCAAAAAGGTCGTGGCAAGATTATAATTAAGTACACAAGCTTAGATGAGTTAGAGGGTATTTTAGAACATATTCAATAAAGTTTATTATCCGACTCTAAAAAAATAAAATAAAAAGTCTTGACCTTTAAAAATAATACCAATACTATACACGTATTATTAAGGCTTAATAGTAGTTTTTATCTAATAAAAATATTATTAAGCTTAAAGGTAAAGGATGCAATTAGAAAAAATGAAGTTTATTGAAGTTTTTCTAAGAAATTACGCGCAACGGTGCTATCTACTTTTTTATCTATCTTTTCGTTTTATCCCCCTAATATTTTAGTCAATAACGGATGTTTTCGCCTATAAAAAAATTTTTTCTAAGTAAAGGAGTAATTATGAATGAGGCATTACCAAAATTTTAAGGTAAAAATTTATGCTGATGGTGCAGATATCAAGGAAATTAGTAATCTTACCCATAACCCTATGGTTACCGGATTTACCACAAATCCTTCTTTGATGCGTAAAGCGAATGTAACAGATTATGAACAGTTTGCTCATCAAGTTATAAAACTTGTTTCTGATAAAAGTATATCTTTCGAGGTGTTTGCAGATGAATTATCTGAAATAGAATATCAGGCAAAAATTATAGCTTCTTGGGGTAAAAATGTTTATGTAAAAATCCCGATAACCACAACGCAAGGAGAAAGTACTGCTCCCGTTATTATAAACTTAGCAAAAAAAGGGATAGCAGTTAATGTGACGGCTATTACGACGATAGAGCAAGTAGAAACCTTAGCACCTTGTTTAGACTATAATACTCGAGCCATAGTCTCTATTTTTGCAGGCAGAATCGCTGATACAGGCGTTGACCCTATGCCAACAATGATAGAGGCCGTAAAAATTTTAAAAAATAAACCACAAGCTGCTATTCTCTGGGCTAGTTCTAGAGAATTATTTAATATGGTTCAAGCAGAGCAAGCGGGATGCCATATCATTACCATGACACCTGATATGATTAAAAAATTATCTTTGTTTAATAAGGATTTAATACAATACTCATTGGAAACAGTGAGTATGTTTTACGAAGATGCAAAAACAGCAGGATACACTATTGATGTTCCTGAATTAGAAATTGCTTAATATAAAGGAAAATATTATGAAAAAAGTGTGTGTGACTGGTGGTGCGGGTTATGTAGGGAATGTTTTAGTACCTCATTTATTGAATAAAGGGTATGAAGTAATAGTGTATGACATTTTATATTTTGGTAAAGATACATTACCCTTGACTCACCCCAATCTTACTGTCATCAAAGGGGATATTCGTAATACTACTTTATTAAAAAAAGCATTTGCAGGCGTGGAAATTGTCTTACATTTAGCTTGTATTTCAAATGATCCAAGTTTTGAGTTAAATGAAAATTTATCTAAAAGCATAAATTTTGAATGTTTTGAACCCATGGTAAAAGCCGCAAAAGAAATGGGTGTGAAACGATTTGTATATTGTTCTTCAAGCTCCGTTTATGGAGTATCTGATGCGCCAGAAGTTACGGAAGATACTCCATTGGTACCCCTTACTTTATATAACAAGTATAAGGGCATGTGTGAACCTTTATTATTTAAACATATGAGTAATGATTTTACTTGCGTAGTAATTCGGCCTGCAACCATATGTGGTTATAGCCCAAGGACTAGGCTTGATTTAAGCGTGAATATATTAACTAATCATGCAGTGAATAAAAATTGTATAACTATTTTTGGTGGTTCCCAACTGCGTCCTAATCTACATATTCAAGATATGTGTGATTTATATGCTTTATTATTAGAAATTGATGCTGAAAAAATACATGGTAAAACTTTTAATGCAGGCTATCAAAACTTATCCATTAAAGATATCGCTTATATGGTTAAAAAAATAGTTGAGCAAGAATTTCCAGAAAAAAAAGAGTTACCTATTCAGGTTACAGAAAGCAATGATAATCGCTCTTATCGTATTAATTCAGATAAAATTAAAAAAGAATTAGGTTTTATCCCTAAGCGCACTGTAGAAGACGCCGTTCGCGATTTGTGCCAAGCTTTTAAAGTGGGAAAGCTAAGAGACAGTTTTACTAATGACTGGTATTATAATGTTAAATATATTCAGGCGACTCAAAAAGATGAAGCGCTTGCATGATTAATAACAAACCCATTGTAGTGGTTACCGGAGGAGCCGGTTTTATTGGTAGCCATATGGTAGATTTACTATTGGAAAATCACTATCAAGTAAGAGTAATTGATAATTTAAGTGGGGGCCGCGCATCTAATCTACAACAGCATGCAAACAACCAAAATTTACAGTGCTATTGGCAAGATATTATGGAGCTTGAGCCTAATAATGCCGCTCCCTTTATCCATGCAGATTATGTACTACATTTTGCGGGAATAGGAGATATCGTACCTTCTATAGAAAATCCCTTACCATATATGGAAATAAATGTGCAAGGTACTGTGAAGGTATTAGAGTGTGCCCGATTTAATAAGATAAAAAAAGTAGTGTATGCCGCTTCTTCTTCTTGTTATGGTTTGGCAGCAGTCCCCAGCCGAGAAGATAATACTATTGAACCACAATACCCTTATGCTTTATCTAAGTATTTGGGGGAAAAAGCCGCCTTGCATTGGCATACGGTTTATAATTTACCCGTAAATTCCATTCGTATTTTTAATGCCTATGGCACTCGGGTTAAAACTACCGGAGCCTATGGCGCTGTATTTGGCGTGTTTTTTAAACAAAAATTGGCCAACAAACCCTTTACGGTAGTTGGAAATGGTAAGCAACAACGGGATTTTGTTTATGTAACCGATGTGGCTCGGGCGTTTCTTGCGGCTATGGAAACGGCAAAAGTTGGTGAGATATATAATGTGGGAGCAGGCAACCCACAATCTATAAATTATTTGGTCGAACTATTAGGGGGGCAGGCAACTTATATCCCTAAGCGACCAGGAGAGCCTGACTGCACTTATGCCGATATTTCAAAAATAAGTGAGCAATTGCATTGGAAGCCAGAAATAAGCTTTGAAGAAGGCGTGCAAAAAATGTTATCAGAAATAACACATTGGGCTGACGCCCCGTTGTGGGATCCAAGCACCATAGCTGAAGCATCAAAGATTTGGTTTGCGTATCTAGGGAAAAAGGAAGTTAAAAATGCACTCAATGATGAAGCAGTACAAACATAAAATCAAGTCTATTGAAGAAATAAAAGAAATTATAGGTGATTTTCCACGCGATAAAAAAGTTATTATGTGCCATGGAGTGTTCGATGTAGTACATCCTGGTCATGTGCGTCATTTGTTATATGCTAAAAGTAAGGCAGATTTTTTAATAGCGAGCACGACCGCTGATGAACATAATACTAAAGGTAAATACAGGCCGCATATACCCCAAGAATTAAGAGCTGTTAATTTAGCCGCTTTTGAAGTAGTAGATTTTGTTATTATTGATAAAAACCCAACTCCGTTACAAAATATAGCAGCGTTACAACCAGACTATTTTGCTAAGGGCTATGAATACGTAGAAAAAGGAATAATAGGCAAAACTTCTGAAGAAGCTCAAGTGGTAGAAGCTTATGGGGGGGAAATAATTTTCACCCCGGGAGATGTGGTCTATTCTTCTTCCAATTTAATTACTATGTCGCCGCCTGCATTAAAAATAGAAAAATTATTAGCCACTATGGAGGCCGAAGGAATTAGTTTTGATTCCTTAAAATTTACTTTAAAAAAAATGCATCATTTTACCGTACATGTGGTGGGTGATACTATCGTTGACTCATATACCCAAACTACTATGATAGGGGGGCAAACGAAAACTCCTACCATGAGTGTGCTCTATGAAAATCAAAATGATTATGTAGGGGGAGCTGCTATAGTGGCTAAACATTTGCGTGCCACCGGTGCTAAGGTAGTGTTTTCTACGGTTTTAGGAGAAGGTAAATACCAAAATTTTGTTATAGAAGACTTGAAGACTGCAAACATTAGTACCAATGCTATTATTGATGCCACGAGGCCCATAACTCATAAAAATGCAATTGTGGCTAATCAATATCGTTTATTAAAAATTGATACAGTAGATAATACTTCTATTTCAGACAATATTTTGCTTGAAATGGCTGATAAAATTAGCAATACTCCATGTGATGCCGTTATTTTTAGTGATTTTAGGCATGGAATATTTAATAAAAGAACTATTCCAAAATTATCTGATGCTATACCAAAGGGAGTTTTTCGAGTGGCTGACAGCCAGGTAGCTAGCCGCTGGGGAAATATTTTAGAATTTGATAATTTTGATTTAATTACTCCTAATGAAAGAGAGGCAAGATTTGCCTTAGGCGATCAAGATTCAGGAATAAGGCCACTTGCCGCTCATTTATATAATAAATCAAAATGCAAGACCTTAATGCTTAAATTAGGCAATAAAGGCGTCCTCACTTGCAAGACTGCTAATCATGAAGATATGAATTCATTTTTCGTAGTAGATAGTTTTGTTGAACACCTACAAGATGCTGTAGGAGCCGGAGATGCTTTATTAGCTTATGCCTCCCTTGCTTTACTTGCCACTCATTCTGAAGCAATGGCGACTATTTTAGGTAGTATCGCTGCTGCTTGTGAGTGTGAATTTGATGGCAATATACCTATTACTCCGGAGCGAATTTTAGAAAAAATTAAAATTTTAGAAAAAATGGTATCTTACGCTGATGACAGTGTAGCATGCGCTTACTAATAGTGGGTTTAGGGGTACAAGGCCAAAAACGTAAAATCCATGCGGGAAAAGATTTTGTCGCCAGTGTTGATCCAATTAATCCTGCTGCCGAATTTACCAATATAGCCCAAGTTCCTTTATCAGATTATGATGCGGTTTGTTTGTGTACTCCAGAAAAACAAAAAACAGAAATTATTTCTTATCTTATTAAAAACCGAAAGCATGTTTTAGTAGAAAAGCCTTTATGGGTAGAAAATCTGCAAGTATTACAGCAATTGCAAGCAGAAGCACAAGCAAAAGCAGTAGTTTGTTACACCGCTTATAATCATCGTTTTGAACCCCATATAAAAAAAATGTATGAGGTGTTAAGCAGTGGGGTTTTAGGTACAGTGTATTATTGTCGTTTGTTTTATGGCAATGGCACTGCCAATGTAGTAAAAAATTCACCATGGCGTGATCAGGGTGCAGGAGTATTGTTAGATTTAGGTTCCCATTTGTTTAATATCATTGATTATTGGTTCGATGCTGCTAAAACTAATACTATAACTTATAAGATGACAGCAAGTGATAGCTTTGAAACCCAAGCCCCTGATCATGTTATTATTAATTCTGATAAAAAAAGTTTAGCTATAGCACTTGAAATGTCCCTAGTGTCGTGGCGCAACGAATTTACTTGCGATATTATTGCTGAAAAAGGTTCAGCACATATTCGTTCGTTATGTAAATGGGGCCCTAGTGAGTTTATATATCGTCAAAGAGTGATGCCCAGCGGGTATCCGATAGAAGAAAAAATTACTTTAACTGAAGCAGATCCAACTTGGCAGCAGGAATATAATTTTTTCAAACAATTATGTGCCAATCATCACACCACCGATTTACGATTTGATATAAATTTTATGCATATTATGAGTCAATTAACCGCAAAGCCTTTATTAGAGCCTAAGGAAAAGGTATGCAGCTTAATATAGGTATAGTTGGCATGACGCATTTAGGCTTAATAACTGCTATTAGCTTTGCTGCTAAAGGATTTACCATCCTTGGATTTGATAAGAATCCAGCTCTTATCAAGGAGTTAAAAGTAAAAAATTTTCACCTTATGGAACCAGATTTTTTAGAATTATATGAAGCAAATAAGCACAATGTACAATTTTCAGATGATCCAAGCAATATAGATAAAATGGATATTATCTATATTGCAGCAGATGTTGTCACCAATGAAGTCGGATTAAGCGATCTTACTTATGTAAATAATTTAATTGAAACTATCATTCCCTATATCCACCAAGAAGCCCTTTTAATTATTTTAAGTCAAGTTCCTCCAGGCTTTACCAGAAAGATTGCTTTTGACAAAAACCGCCTTTTTTATCAAGTAGAAACTCTTATTTTTGGGCAGGCTATAAGTCGGGCGTTATATCCTGAGCGCTACATTATTGGTTGTATAAAACCAAGCCAACCTTTGCCAGACAAATATAAGTTTTTGCTCCAAGCTTTTGAATGCCCTATTTTACCAATGCGTTATGAAAGTGCTGAGCTTGCCAAGATATCAATTAATTGTTGCCTGGTTGCCTCCATTAGTGTTGCAAATATTTTAAGTGAAATATGCGAAAATATAGGGGCTGACTGGTCGGAAATTATTGCTGCACTGAAAATGGATAAAAGAATAGGTAAAAATGCATACTTAAATCCAGGCTTGGGGCTAGCAGGGGGAAATCTAGAAAGAGATCTAGCCACTGTAAAAGCTTTAGGACATGAGCATGGGGTACACACTGAAATAGTTAAAGCATGGATTAATCATTCAAATTATAAAAAAGATTGGGTGTTAAGAATTTTACATGCAAAAATTTTTAAAAAAATTAAAAATCCCCACATAGCAATATTAGGTCTTGCTTATAAAGAAAATACCCATAGCATTAAAAATTCTGCAGCTATAGCTTTATTGAGTCATTTATCAGAATATAGGGTAAAAGTATACGATCCTATAGTTGCAGCGTCTATGGTACCATTTGCTACCGCAGCGACTAGTGCCTTAGATGCTGCAACAGGAGCAGATGTGTTAATTATTATGACTCCTTGGCCACTGTTTAAAAAAATATCACTTGAAAAATTAGCACAACAAATGCGTTCAAAATATATTATTGATCCTTTTACAGTATTGACTCATTCGAGCGCTGCTGCTTTACACTTTGCCTATTACACTTTAGGAGTAAACGATTATGTTAGAGCATCTTAATAAACAAATAGCTTATCCCCCAAGAGTGGTAGTAATGGGTGCTAAGGGCTTTGTAGGTAATGCTATTGTAGAAAACTTACAACAACATCAATGTAAGGTGTTGGCCTTAAGTAGAGATGAGATAAATTTACTAGAAAAAGATGCCGAGCAAAAATTGCTAGACAGTCTGACAGCAGAAGATGTGGTGGTTATGGTATCTGCTATTGCACCCTGTAAGAATAATAATAGCTTAATTGATAATCTTAATATGGTGAAAATATTATGCAATATTATTTCTAAAGTTTCGTTAAGGCAAGTTATATATATAAGTTCAGATGCAGTATATGCAGATACCAGTGATATAATATCGGAAGCAACGGCAGCAAGTCCCACAACTTTACATGGTATGATGCATTTAAGTCGCGAATTAATGTTGAAAAATGCCTGTCAAGATACTCCTCTTACTATATTACGGCCGAGTTTGCTTTATGGAATAAATGATCCCCATAATGGTTACGGGCCTAATCGTTTTAGCAGATTAATTCGAGATAATAAAGAAGTAACCCTATTTGGTAAGGGGGAAGAAAAGCGCGATCATGTGTTTATTGACGACTTAAGTGAAATAGTAAGACTGATTTTGTTGCATAAAAGTCAAGGATTATTAAATGTTGCTACCGGTAATGCTTATTCTTTTAAGGAAATAACTGAAAAATTATCAAGTATTATGAAGCAAAAAATTATTATTAAAGAAACAGCTAGGCAAAATCCTATTATACATAGGTTTTTTGATGTTACCGCTTGTTACAAAGCCTTTCCTAGTTTTCAATATGCTTGTGTAGAAACTGGGTTACAAAAATCTGTAGTTGAAGCTATTAACACCTTGGATGCAGTAGGAGCTTAATATGGAAGAAATTAATTTATTAAGTGCTTTACCCAAAGTTAAACGAAATATAACAAAGCGTGCCGAGGTTAAAAACAGTGATGTTATTGCCATTTCAAAAGAATATGGGCACATGTACTTTGATGGTCCTCGCGAATATGGGTATGGAGGTTACTATTATGATGGTAGATGGAAACCGGTAGCAAAAGATATTATTACTTATTATAATTTACAACCAAAAGATAAAGTTTTAGATATAGGTTGCGCTAAAGGATTTTTAGTTAAAGATTTGCTCCAAGCTTGCCCCGGCCTTGAAGTGTTTGGAATAGATGTCTCTACCTATGCTGTAGCACATTGCGAATTGGATGTGGTAGGCCGACTTCACCTAGGGAGTGCAGATAACTTACCTTTTCCGGATAACAGCTTCGATTGCGTTATATCATTAAATACTTTACATAACTTTAAAAGACCCAATGTGCTCAAAGCCTTACAAGAAATACAAAGAGTGACTAAAAAACATGCCTTTGTGCAAGTGGATTCATTTTATACACCCCAACAAAAAGCTATTTTTGAAAGTTGGGTTTTAACCGCTGAATTTTATGATTATCCTGAAGGATGGTTACAGCTTTTTAAAGAAGCAGGTTATACGGGCGATTATTATTGGACCCTTATTGATTAGATGATAGAGGAAAACAAATGACTAAGACATATGCAATTATTGGAGGCGGTGGATCTTTTGGAATACACACTGCATTTTATTTACTAGAACATGCTAATCCTAAAAAAGTGCTTGGGATAGGCCGTAATCCTTTGAGGCCTGAGCCATTTTCATTAAATATTGATAAGCACCCCAACTATGAATATCATGCTAAACATGTAACCTATGAGCTGGATTTGTTAATGGAACTCCTTGATAAAGAAAAGCCTGAAATTATTATTAATTTTGCAGCACAAGGGGAAGGTGCAGTTTCTTGGAAACATTCATGGCGTTTTTTTGAAACCAATGCTATGGCTGTAGCCCGTCTTAGTGAAGAATTAATGAAAAGAGACTGGATGGAGCGTTTTATACAAATTGGTACTTCTGAAATGTATGGCTCGGTAGACCATGCCACAAAAGAAGATGAGCCTATTAAACCGACGAGCCCCTATGCTGCTTCCAAAGTAGCTTTTGATATGTATTTAGAATCTGTACATAAACATTTACACTTCCCAATGAATATTCTAAGACCTTCTAATGCATATTGCCCAGGGCAGTTATTGCATAGAGTTATTCCCAAAGCAATTTTGTGTGGTCTTACTAATCGTAAAATGCCCTTGCATGGGGGCGGGCGCGCTGAAAAATCTTATATACATGCTCGCGATTTAGCAAAAGCTATCCACTATGTAGTGGATAAAAATGCCGTACTTGGCAAAATATATAATGTAGGGCCTTTACAACCTACGTCAATTCGTACTGTCGTAGAATTAACCGCAAAAGCTTTAAATAAAAAATTTGAAGATATCTGTGAAATGAGTGAGGATAGATTGGGTCAAGATTCCCGTTATTGGTTAGATTCAACTGCTATAAAAACTGATTTAGGTTGGGAGCCAGAGATTAGTTGGGAAACCGGCCTTGCAGAAATGGTAAATTGGGGTAAAAAATATTTGCCGCAAATTCAAGATTTGTCCACCGACTATGTGTTGCGGGGGTAAGACCATGGATGTGGGTGCCGCACAAAAGCGTTGTCTGCAATATAGACGACGCATTTTAGAAATTTCGCAAACTGTGACTGCTTTACATGTGGCTCCCGCTTTTTCATGTATTGAAATTACCGATTTAATTTATCATGAATTAATACGTAAAGATGCAAAAGGCAAGCTTATTGATAGTTTTATTATGTCAAAAGGACATGGCTGTTTAATTCAGTATGTTATCTTAGAAGCCCTTGGCATTTTATCAAGACAGCAATTATCTGAATACTGTAAACCAACTGGCATTCTAGGTGCGCACCCTGATTATGGTATCCCTGGCATAGAAGCGGCTACGGGCTCATTAGGTCATGGCTTAGGAATTGCCTGTGGTATGGCCTATGCAGATAAGTTACAAAATATAGATAGGATTACGTATGTTGTGTTATCCGATGGTGAGCTACAAGAAGGCTCTACTTGGGAAGCAATTATGATGGCAGCGAATCTACAGCTTGATAACTTAATTGTTTTTTTAGATTTAAATGATTTTGGTGGTCTTGCACGCATGTCAGAAGGCCATCCTGCCTTTTATCCTGTCATTGATAAGTTACACGCTTTTGGTTGGCAAGCCTATGCAGCAGAGGGCCATAGCTCACTTGCTATGTACAAGATAGTACAAAATAAAAAAATGGGCTCACCGACGTTACTTGCCTGCAATACTATCAAAGGGAAAGGGGTATCTTATATGGAGGCTGTACCTATTTGGCATTATCGTTCTCCTAATTCTCAGGAATATGCGCAAGCCTTGCAAGAATTAAGTGAGCTTGCATTATGAGAAATACTTTTGCAGATACCTTTTATGAGTTAGCTAAAAAGGACTCTCGCTTGGCGGTCGTGGTAGCTGATATTTCTCCTGCAGGGTCTATTGCCAAATTTCGGCAGGACTTCCCTAGTAGATTTATAAATACTGGTGTTGCAGAGCAAATTATGATAGGAATGTGTGCCGGTATGGCCTTAAGAGGAATGCGCCCTTTCGCCTATACTATTGCAACTTTTGCACTTTATCGTCCTTTTGAATTTATACGAGATGATTTAGCTTATCATGCTTTGCCGGTGACGGTGGTTGGCATCGGGGGTGGTGTGACATATTCTACCCTTGGAGGAACGCATCATGCTATGGAAGATATCGCTGTAGCTACTAGTATTCCAGGCATGACGGTAATAGCACCAGCTGATCCACTAGAAGTGAAAACCGCAACTACTTGGTGTGCTAACGAAAATAAAGATGGGCCAGTTTATTTGCGACTAGCAAAAGCAGGAGAGCCTATTCTAAGTGCCAATGCAATTGAGCCATTTACAGTAGGTTTGATACGATATCTACAACGTGGTAATCAGGTTTGTGTAATCTCCTACGGCTCTATGCTTGCTAAAGGCGCATCTCTGGTAAAAGAATTTGAAGCGCAAAATTTAAGTGTGTCTTTAGTGTCGTGTCATACTTTAAAACCATTAGATGTTACAGGAATAGTAAAACTATTGCATAGCCATAATAAAGTAGTAGTCATAGAAGAACATGTGCCGCAAGGTGGTTTAGGTGCAAAAATAAAGGAAATAGCTTGGGATTGTAAAGCCACTTGTGAATTACTAACTTATAGCTTACAAGATAAGTTTATACATGTTTATGGAAGTCACGAAGATTTATTATGTGCTCATGGATTAAAAATTGATGGAATGCCGGTATAAATTTTCTCCTAAAAATATCAACTTCAAGGTATATTTACTATGATTAATTTTAAAAATTTTTTAATTGAAAAGTCAAACAATCAAATAGATTGTGAAGAAAAAAATATACAATATGAATTATTTACTGAAGCTGCAAAAGATATATCGGAAGGATTCGAAAAAAAAGGACTCTGGTGGTTTATGGCATTTTCGGATATTCGTCGTAGATATCGAAGAACCATTCTAGGACCATTTTGGACAACTTTAAGCCTCTCTATTTTTTTAGGATTTGCCAGTGTACTATTTTCAAAATTGTGGAAAATGGATATTTCAAATTACATGCCTTTTTTTGCTTCTGGATTTATCTCTTGGACTTTTATATCGGGTATTATAACCGATGGATGTAGTATTTTTGTTATGGCAGATGGCTTATTAAAACAAATATCATTGCCATATTCAACCTTTGCTTGGCATTCCGTGGCCAGAAATTTATTGCTATTAGGCCATCATTCTATAGTTTACCTTATAATTATGATTGCATTTACAGTTCCAGTTAATTTTACATTGTTTTTAGTTCTTCCGGCGTTAATCTTGATTTGTTTGACAGGGGTATGGGTTTCAATATTGTTAGGTCTTATGTGTGCAAGGTACCGAGATTTACAGCAAGTAGTAGCAAGTTTGTTGCAGATATCAATTTTTGTTACCCCCATTTTTTGGCCTGTTGCGCAATTAGGTACTAGTAAAAAAGCATTATTTATTTTAAATTTTAATATTTTATATCATTATGTCAGTATTATTCGTATGCCCTTATTAGGACAAAGTCCAAATATTAAAAGTTGGTTCATAGTGAGTGGGGTTACCCTAGTAGGAGCGATAGGAACATTTATTGTTTTTGCTTATAAAAGAAAAAAATTAGGATTTTGGTTATAATTTTTATTAAAAAGGATTTTACATGAACACATTTATTGAGTTAAAAAAAATAAATTTAGATATTCCCGTATATGATGCAAGAAGAAGCTTTAGAATAAGCACTTTTCAGTATTTAACGGGTGGTCAAATTATGCAAAACAAAACAAACAACAAGTTAACGAGCATTAGAGCTTTGGATAATATTAGTTTCCGTTTAGAAAAAGGGGATAGATTAGGTTTAATTGGACATAACGGATCTGGAAAAACAACTCTTTTAAGAGTTTTAGCAGGTACCTATAAACCTTTAGCGGGAACGATACAATGCAAAGGGAAAATTACTCCTTTATTTAATATTGCAGTAGGTATGGATTTAGACGATACAGGAGAAGAAAATATAGCTACGGTAGGAATGTATTTAGGTATGACAAAAAAAGAAATTGAAGATAGAAAAGAAGAAATAATAGAATTTAGTGAGTTAGGGGATTTTATTAATTTGCCCGTACGTACTTACTCTGCAGGGATGCAAGTAAGGCTAAGTTTTGCTATTGCTACTGCTTTAAAACCTGAAATATTATTATTAGATGAAGGTATTGGAGCAGGAGATGCTCAATTTGCTGAAAAAGCAAAAGCAAGATTAGAAGAATTCTACCGCGGTTTAGATATATTAGTGATTGCGACACATTCAGATGCCTTAATTCGCCAATTATGCAATAAAGCACTTTTGTTAGAACATGGAAAAATTAAAACATATGGCGCTGTGGATGCTGTTTTAGAAGCATATCATGCCGGTATTGTGCAATAAAACTAATTTATGTGTAGAGGATTATAATGTCACATATCAGTCAATATTTTGAAGAAGCAAAAGTAATTATAGAGATGCTTGATCTATCCATGATTGAGAATTTAGTCACAGAAATGGTTGCTTTAAGAGAAAGGTTGGGAAGATTATTTATTTTAGGAGTAGGCGGAAGTGCTGCTAATGCTTCCCATGCAGTTAATGATTTTAGAAAAATTTGCGGAATTGAAGCTTACGCACCAACCGATAATGTGTCAGAACTTACTGCGAGAATTAACGATGAAGGTTGGGAGACTGTATTTTCAACTTGGCTTAAAACTAGTAAGGCTAATAAAAATGATGCAGTATTAGTTTTATCAGTTGGGGGGGGGAATAAGCAACATAATATTAGTGTAAATATAATTGATGGTCTCAATGAAGCTAAAGAGCGCGGATTAAAGGTTTTTGGAATTGTCGGAAGAGATGGTGGTTTTACTTACGAAATAGGAGATTGTGTTGTATTGATACCTACCCTTACCCCACATCATGTGACTCCACATGCAGAAGCCTTTCAGGGTATGATTTGGCATTCCTTAGTTTCTCATCCTATGTTGCAATTAAATAAAACTAAATGGTAGTGTTTGCTATTTTGTTGCACATGTTATTAAATTCTTCTAACAGTACCGCTTCGTTATCATCTTTCCATACCCATTTTTGGAATGTAGTGAGAAATTTTGGGGCAGAGCCAAATGGTAAACCAAGTTTTTCAAAAGTTTCTCTATTGGTTTGTGTTACTGCTTCGGTATGAATTTTGAACATAATATAACGACACATTTTGTTAAGCCAACATAATGCGAAAGGCCCATTATTTATACCTAAATTTAAAAAACTACTTTCGTAAAGTGCCATGCGTAATTCAATATTCCAACATGCTTCAATACAATAGGTTAAAGCGTCAAAAGCTGGACTGGGTAATTGTAATGACGCTTCTGTGTCTGGCACTATTATAATATAATACAATGAAGAATCTATCTTTTTAGTAAAATTTTCCCAAGCAGTAATATTGCTGTTGCGTTTGGGCATATAGTCATATTGTCTTAATGTAATCGTTATAATTTTTTTATCTTTAGTTTTACTATTAAGCCATTTCTTTATGTAAGTTAAAGATGCCGGAGTTGCGCGCAAGGCCATAACATCTGGAGAAGATAGATTATATAAATCATTGGCTTGTATAGAAGTTGGGAATAATGTTTGATAACTAAAAGGGCAAACATAATGAGCAAATTTACTGCGAATAATTTCAGCTTCTTTTCTATTGGCGCAGTAAGTAAAGCTTTTGCAGGAAGGTAAAAGAGCAAGCATAGAAATTAAGATGTTTCTTTTTCTCCAGTGTCTTAGTTCGGAATTTATAATAAGATCATATTCAGGATTTTCTTGGCGCATACCTTCAAAATTACCAGGTACAAAAATTACCTTAAGGGAGGGTAAATGTAAATGTTGACGACATACCTCTGCGAGACATAAGATCCAAGAAATATCAAATGTAATCGGCAAAATATCCAAATCATAAAAAAGGTATAAGTTAGATTTGTCTTTATTAATTTTACCAGAAGGCATAAGGGAATATATTAACTTATTACACCATAAGATTTTTTTTCCTAATGAGGTTTGAGGCGTCCTAAATTCTTGGAAAAGACGTTCTCTAAACCATTTGAATCCTTTTTGATGTATTTTTTTTACAATTATTAGTATGGGGGCAGATGTAAACAATTAAATTTCCTTGATAGTATATGAAGTCAAATCAGAATTCTATCAGTGCTTTTTACAGTTGTATATAATGGATTACATTTATAGTTTTATTATATGCAAAGTTTTATATAAGTTATGTTGTATAAAAACTAAAGGTTGGTTAATCTTTTTATATAAGTTATAATTATTTTGAATATTTTCTAAAAATTTTTGAATTATTAGCAATTGTATTTTGTAAGCAAACAAACATTTTTTAGTTGTGGAACATTATGTTACGAGAGTTTTATTTTCTTGTGGTTTTTTGGGGTAAAGAATTCCAAGATTATTTTCTTAATTACTGCTTAGCATCGTTGCTATCGGTAAATAATATTCCTTGTTTAGAAAACAAAAATAGTAAATTTTTAATTTGTACCACTTCTGCTGATTGGGTTGAAATACAAAACCATCCTTGTTTGAAAATTTTAAAAAGTTATATAGAACCTAAATGGATACCTTTAGAATATAATTTACATGAAAAACATTCTAGAGATGACATTATGCTCCTAATGTCTAAAGGACACTGTTTACTAGCACAAGAAGCTTTTAAAAATCAAGCTTATGGTATATTTGTTTATCCTGAAATGCTTGCAGCAGATGGCATGGTGAGTGCTTTGCAAAATTTAGCACGTACAAAAAAATATGATTTAGTGCAAGCATTAGCAGTCCGTTTTGCGAATATGGGCCTGATTAAAGAATTAGAAACCAAAAAAATAATTATCAAAGGAGAGCCTATACATATTAGTTCAAATGAATTAGTTGCTACTACTTTACGACATATGCATTCCGAAACCATACGTATGAATTGGGATGGACAATGTAGAGATGATGGCGTTGGAGCCATATTTTTTAAAATACCAAATAGTAACGCTTTACAATTTCATACCGCAAATTTTGCACCCATATTGTTAGATTATAAGTCATTAAAAAACCATGATACCTCAACATTCGATGCATGGACTTTGGATGGCGATTATATTTTTAAAAATTTTATCAATGCAAAGAGAATATATTTGGTCAATGATAGTGATGAGTTGATGTTAGTTGGTTTTTCTGATGAAGCTAAACTTAAATATAGCTTGGAAATATTGAATAGATATAAATATGCTTATATAAGAAGTTTTTTTAAAATGCTTGTAATTGGGAGGTATATTTTTCATAACCCACGCATTGATGCTTTAAAATTAAAATTGTTTTCTCAGCCAATCATGATTCATAGTGAAAAAATAAATTATACATCACGGAAAAAGTCTCAAAGACGCGCAAAAGTAATTTTCTTTTTTGCAAAATTAATTTATTTAGGAAGGCTGCATAATTTAATTTGGAATTTTGCTGTGGGTGTAAATGCAATGTTAAATAAAAAAAACAAAAGCTTATATAATAATTGTTTTACCAATATTTTTGGTGCAAAAAATATCTTTTGTAAATTAAAGACCCCATTGAGCAGTAATTATAATAGGTTATATTGGGAGATAAATCCAATTGAACTGTTAGAGGTGAGTGAAATTTCTGATATTGATATTGTATTTGGCTTAGTATATCAACACTTAACATTTAAAGAATATATTAATAAGGACAAAATGTCATGGAAAATTTTCTGCAACAAAAATACATGTAGTAATGACAAGTTACAAAAAATAACATTTACTATTCCCAAAAATCCTGTTTTTAGATTTGCATGGGATAGAGATAAAAATTTCTTATGGATTGGAATTAATGAATTATGGCTTAATGGCGGCTCTCCCGATAAAGGATTGAATCCTTTGTTTGAGGATCTAAAAGGGGATTTTTCACCTGCAGTATTATTAAAAGGGGAACAAAATAGAATACGAGTGGTATGGAATCTTGACTGTACTACTTGGAAATATAGCAAACCATTTGGATATGATGGATGGTTAGAAAATAATAATAAACCAATTGCTCATGAATGGATAATTTACTCTGGCACTTTAACAGACTTTTGTAAATATTGTCTTATCAAGGCCTATCGTAAATTTAATTTATTTTATATAAGCTTTGCTTTATGTTATAAAATATTTAATTGGGCTAGATGTAAGATTTATCCTGCTTTCAAGCGAATAGCCAGAAAACTTGTTGAAAATAGTTAATAAAATTTATTTTTTCTCATTGTGTAATGTAAAGGAGTTAGCAGATGAAATATAACACTGATCAAATATTAGAGCTATATGAAAAAGAAGCAATCAAACATGGGGTAGAAGGAACTGCAACTATACAAGATATACGTACTAGAAATTTAGAAATCGAAGCGCTAGCTTCTTATATGAAAGATGGTATAAAAATGCTTGAAGTAGGCTGTGGTAATGGCTATGTTGCTCAAGCTTTAATTCAAAAATTTCAGATAGAATTAGATGCGTTTGATTTTACTCCCGCATTAGTAGAAATAGCCAAAAAAAGAAAAATAGTTGAAGCCAAAGGCACAGTGAATTTTTTTCAAGCCGATGTATTGGAATATCTGAAAGAGGATAGCTATGACTGTATCTTTACCGAAAGGGTTTTGCAAAATTTAGTAGATTGGCCTTCGCAACAAATAGGCTTAAAGAATATAAGGCATAACCTTAAAAAGGGTGGAATATTTATCATGGAAGAATGCTTTATGTCTGGTTTAAATAACTTAAATGCTGCCCGAAATGAATTAGGATTAGAGCCAATCGATGAATCTTGGCATAATGTATATTTTCATGATGATAAAGTGCTGACTTACATGGATAGTCTGGGGATGCAATTATTGGATAAAAATTGTTTTTTAAGTGGGTATTATTTTGGATCTAGAGTGTTAATGCCAGCATTAATGCCTAAAGACATGAAAGTTACTTCAAACTCTATATTAAACGATTATTTTTCATGCTTGAAACCAGCAGGTGATTTCTCCCCTATGAAAATTTATGTTTTTTGTAAAACTTAAACGTAGAGATTGTAATATTTATCATTTTAGGATATGAAATGCAAGAATTAGTAATAGGTGAAAAACAATATAGAGAAAGAGTAAATTTAATTAAAACTAAAGGGGTAGAAAAATTAGGGCTTGCTACTGCTTGGGCCTGGTATGATGATCCTAAACATTTATTATTTACTTTAGCACGCTATAAATTTATTTCTAAAATGTTTGCGGGGTTTAAAAATATATTAGAAGTGGGCTGTGGCGATGGATTTCCTAGTCGTTTGGTTGCACAAACGGTTGGTAAAATGACAGGAATAGATTTTGATCCGGAATTTATTAATGATGCCAAAAATAACGTTTCTGAAAAATGGCCTATATCATTTTTTATACATAATGTTTTAAAAAAAACGATTGAAGGTGATTACGATGGGATATTTGCTTTAGATGTTTTAGAACATATCCCTAAGATAGATGAGGAAATATTTATTAATAATATAATTAACGCTTTACATAAAAATGGAGTTTTAATTATAGGTATGCCTTCTATTCATTCACAAGTTCATGCTTCCCCACAAAGCAAGGAAGGTCATGTAAATTGTAAAACCCAATCTGAATTACAGAATCTTTTCCTAAAATATTTTCATAACGTATTTATGTTTTCTATGAATGATGAGGTGGTGCATACCGGGTATAGTCCTATGGCCCATTATTTGCTGGCCGTTTGTAGTGTAAAAAAAGTTTTATAAATAATTGTTTTTAATTTTAATGTAATTAATACTGTTATGAAGAAAAGTGACAAGTTCTTTTTTATTTGTGGGTGCAAAGTGTGCAAACTCACTACTGTTAGGTAGAAAGGGACCATTTGTAGTTTCATGAAAAACTACCATTGGTGTAATGGGCATAACCGCATGCCAATAAGGTAAATTGATGCGATAAAAAAATTTACCTTTAGGATTAGTTACGGTAGTCATGTAAATATAATCGTAAGGTTCTCCATTTTCTTTAAAGAGGATAACAAATAATTCTCCTTCAATCATATGAAATGATTCAGATTTATTTTTATGGCGATGTGGCGGAAAATAGCATTCACTAGTCATTGCTATTATCATTTCATGCATTACATCTTCATTGTTTTGGTGAATGCATAATCTTGCTCTATGATTAGAGCTATTTTGCGCACTTTTTTTAATTTTATTTAACCATTTATTATCAATAGAAATAATTTTTTTTTTATTAATAAATACCCCGTTTGCCATTAGTTAATTATTCAAAATAATTTTTTATAGTATTTATGACATGTTCTACTTGTTCATCAGACAATTTTTCATGTAAAGGTAAACAAAGTAGTTCTTTTACTACCCTATTACCAATTTCAAAAACTTGAGAATGATTATTAATATATGGAGTATGCTCGGTCATTAACCGTTTATGATAAAATTTGGTTTCAATGCCTTCGTCTAGCAAATATTTTGCAAGAGGCTCATTTTGTTTAGTTAAAATGGTGTAAGTATAATACACATTTTTATAATGTAGAGGATCCTTTGGAGTCAAAACATATTGAGATAATTTTTCAGTATACCTTTTTGCGATTTCTCTACGCCTATGTATTACTTTATCTATATCTGCAAGCCTTTCTAGTAATATTGCAGCTTGGAGGGTATCCAGTCGTCTATTAGTGCTCACTCTTGAACAAATATCTTTGTTTTTATTTAAGCCATGATAACGGTAACTAATGATTTTATCTTTTAATTCTTGATTATTTGTTAAGACAACTCCCGCTTCTCCCAAAGCATTTAAAATTTTCATAGGGTTCATACTTAAACACCCCATTATACCAAAAGTTCCAGCTTTTTGTCCTAAATAAGTAGCACCAAATGCTGGAGCTGCATCTTCGATTACTGGAATATTATATTCTTTTGATATTGATAAAATTTCTGGCATCGGGCTAAGACGACCTGTAAAGTGGACTGGCATAATTGCTTTGGTACGGGAAGTGATTGCAGATTTAATTTTTGTGTCGTCAATAGTGAGTTGGGTGCTGATATCAACAAATACAGGCTTAGCATCAAGACTTGCAATGGCATTGGCAGTTCCAATAAAAGACAGACAAGGAACAATTATTTCATCATTTTTTTCTATTCCTAAGGCTTTTAATGCTAAAACAAGGGCATCTGTACCTGAGCCTACTCCAATTGCAAATTTACTGCCGCAATAAGTAGCTACTTGACTTTCAAATTCTTCTATTTCTGGACCTTCAAGAATTTGTCCATGAGATAACATACGATCAATTCTAGCTAAATATCTTTTTTTTTGTATTGGATTAGATACTTTAAGATCTAAAAATGGAACTTTAATTTTATTTTGTATAATAATTTCCATGGATGCGGCTCTCTTAATTTCCTATTAAATTAGGATAAGTTTATTATGAAAGTATTCTAATCACAAGAGTAATATGATATTATCATAAATATAATTTGTGGTTAGCTAATACCTATGCGATGTTATCATTAAGTTGTAGACTATTAAGAAAAAATTTTAAAATAGCATTAAAATACAAAATTCATGGCTATTGGTGTTTTTGGAGTATTAGCTAACTTTTCCCAGCTTTTTAAATTAGAAAATTGTTATATGAAATTAGAAAAATTCCCCAATCAAGTTTTTGCCTTTATTCTACAATTTGTAAGGCCTTATATAGTACACTGTTTACTTTTAGCTTTTATTGGTGCTTTGTGGGGTTTAGATCTTTCCTTAGGTCCTTATTTAATAAAAATTATGTTAGATAAGATTGAAGGTAATTCTGCAAATCATTCTTTGTTTTCTATTCTCATGATTCCGGCAAGTTCATATATTGGGCTTCGTATTTTGATGAATATTCTATATCGATTACATGATTACATAGAATTAAAATTTATCCCTGTCTTTAAAAAAGATATTACCTTAACTACTTTGGATTATATCAGACAACATTCACATGCTTATTTTCAAAAAAATCATGGAGGTAGTATTGTAACCCGAATAACTGAATTAGCTAATGGGGCTCAAGCATTAGTTGAGAGTATAATAAAAAATTTTTTCCCCAATGTGGTTGCTTTATTAATTGCCTGTTTCACCATGGGTACAGTTAATTTAACGCTAGGGTTTATCTTATTAGCCTGGGCTATCTTGTTTATTGTAGGCACTTATTATCTCTCTAAAGAACCCTATCAATTAGCTCAGGAGCTATCTAAGCGAAATGTCAGTTTTTCTAGCAAATTACTAGATAGCATTACTAATATGATGGCAGTACGATTATTTGCTCGTAATCATTTTGAAAAACAATATTTAATGACTCGGGCAAAGAAAAAGATGGAAGCGGCTCAAGAATTACGTTGGTCTACTTTAAAGCGCCAAGCTCTGATGGAGACAGCTTCAAATGTTTTAATAGGTAGTTTAATTTTTTATTTAATTTATGCGCGTCAAAAAAGCCAAGTTACTGTTGGAGATTTTGCTCTTATATTAAGCCTTGCCATTTCTATAATTGACGCTATGTGGGATATATCTCGTGATTTTCTAGAATTTACTGAGCATTTAGGTCAATGTTCTCAAACGCTTTCTACTATTGCCGTGCCGCATGAAATTATTGATAAAGTAGATGCAAAAACTTTGCAAATAAAGCAAGGCGCCATAGAATGGCGAGCAATCAGTTTTAAATATAATAAAAAACCAATTTTTCAAGAATTATCGTTAAAAGTACCAGCAGGTCAAAAGGTTGGTTTAGTAGGTTATTCGGGTAGCGGTAAAACCACGTTTATAAATTTAATTACGCGACTTTTTGATATTCATGCTGGTGAAATTTTAATTGATGGACAGAATATAGCTAATGTAGCACAAGAGAGCCTCTATGAAAGTATAAGCTATATACCTCAAGAACCCTTATTGTTTAATCGCGATATATTTCAAAATATTGCCTATGGTAAGTACACTGCAAGTGAAGAAGAAATTATAGAGGCAGCTAAAAAAGCGAATGCTCATGATTTTATTACCGAATTACCACAGGGCTATTATACTAGAATAGGTGAAAACGGGGTTATGCTTTCAGGGGGGCAAAAACAACGTTTAGCTATAGCACGTGCTTTACTTAAAAATTCTAAAATATTAATTTTAGATGAAGCAACCTCTGCACTTGATTCTGTAACAGAACATTTAATCCAGCAAAGTTTACAAGAAATCATGAAAAACAAAACCGTATTGGCCGTTGCTCATCGTCTATCTACTTTGATGAATATGGATAGAATATTAGTTTTTGATAATGGTAAAATTATTGAAGATGGCACCCATCAAGAATTATTAAGTAAAAATAGTGTGTATGCTAAATTGTGGCATCTTCAAGCCGGTGAATTTTTATTATAAAATTGCAGTGCAGAATGTTCTTGTGGTATTATAATAATTTACATCTATTTATAATTTTATGGAGGTGCTATATGCCATTAACTCAAGACGAAATTCGACATTTCATTCAAGATGAAGGCTCAACCACCACGCTTGCTGAGGTGAAACTTTTTAGAAGGATAGCGCAAGAGCACAATTATGATTATCATGCAATGACAAAAGCTTTGGATGAACAAATCTATGATAGTATACCAAAACCACAGCTAGCTAATGCACAAACGGCTGCTGAAATTGAAGCAGAACATGTCATTTTCGGTCTTAAGTTAAAAAGAGAGTTAATGTATATATCAGTATTGTTAAAACATTATGATGATAATAAAGTTTTAGAAATGATAAACGAAAAAGAAAATCTTGAGGAATTAATTGATAACTCTAGTATTTTTACAAAAAATCCCACTCTTACTTTCTCGTTTTCGAGTTTTGTAAATATTGATGCTAATGTAAATCCTGCATCCAACGTAAGGGGTGGTCCAGATTTGCCGGCGAGTATTGTTAATCAATGTACTATTTTGTAATTTAATTAATATTTTTAAATAAATCTTCTATGGTTACTAAGGAGTCAACAAGCTCCTCAGAATATAAGTTTTTTTTTAAGCCATTAGCTGAGATAAAGCTTAAAAAAATTTGTTTATTAGTCTTAATTTTTGCTTTAAAAATGTTTAATCGGGTAGTTAATTTTTCAGCATAAGCTTTATCAATTGAAAAAGGCTTGTCAGTGTATTTAATTTCACAAATGGTAATTGCATCATCTATTCTATCGAATAGTAAATCTATTTGGGCTCCTTGTTCTTGGCTTTGTTGGGTAGGAATATACCGCCAGCTGGTTGCTAAAGCGGTAGGGCTTAAATGTAAGGCCTTATTGATTTGGGGTATATGTTTGTAGCAAATAGCCTCAAACGCAAGACCTGCCCAATTGTACCAGGCTGGGGTTTGATGTAGTGCACTCCAATATCCTTGCACTATTCCTTGATGATTTACAGTATGAATGAAAGGTTCTATCCAATGAAAATAAAAAAGTGTATATTCGTCAATAATTTTATAAAAAATCCCTTTTTTTCGATGGAGATGAGGTTTAAAACTTAATATAAAGCTTGCATCTTTTAAAAAATCTAACTTTCTTAATCCAGTTTTTCCTTGTAAAGTTTTCCCCATTTTTTTTAATAAAGTCTCTTGGCCAATTCCATATCTATGTTTTGAAATAATTCTTAAAATTTCTATATAATCTTCTGGTGCATCAAAAAGTGCTGAAAATAAATTTTTAAATTCATTTAATAAAAAACCTGTAGAGGAAAAGGCAAGTTGCTCAATATTTTGAGTGGCTGTTAAACCTTTTTCAATTTTAGATAAATAATATGGTACTCCACCAACACACATATATAGTTCACAAATTTGTTTATGCGTTAATTTAATGCCATTATTGACTAAAAATTGTTGAGTTTCGCTTAAACCAAAAGGCTGAAGCATCATCGTTTTTGTTAAGCGGTTATGAAGACCACCTTTACTATTTACAATTTTTTCTATTATCCACGATGCTGAAGAGCCGCAAATGATAAGTTTAATGCGAACGTCTTGAGACCAAAATTGATTCCAATAATAGTCTAACACCTGTAAAATACGAGAATTTTTAGTAGCCATCCAAGGAAATTCATCCATGAAAATTATTATTTTTCTATTGTTGGGGACTGTTTGTAAGGCTTTAGTTAGCATTGCAAAGGCTTCATCCCAATTTTGTCCTGGTGTCAGATTAGCATCTTGATAAAATACAGATCCAATCCGTTGAGTGAAATGTTTAATTTGTTCTTTTAAAGGGCCATTTTTTGTGCCTGTGATATCGAAAAATATTTCCTTGCTATCATAAGATGCTTTGCGTATTAAATATGTTTTGCCAATGCGGCGGCGTCCCCAAATCGCTAAAAATTCAGCCTGATTAGAGCTAAACATTTGCTTTAAAATTTTTTGTTCTAAGCGCCGACCTATTATGTGGTTATGCATAGGTTATTTTACCTTATAATATTATCCTTCACCTTGGAAGTTTACTCCAGAGTGAAGGATAATTCAAATTTATAATTTATCCTTCACCTTGGAACTTTATTCCAGAGTGAAGGATAAATTTATGTACATTAAGTTAAATTATAAACTAAATAGAATATAAAAAAGCTAGAAATTTATAAATTAGTGGTGATGCACTTATTTTAAAGGTGATCATCAGCTAAACATACAGCCTGATAGATCCAATATTTTAAATATAGAACTATGAAATGTGGGCTTAAGAGCCGAAAATATTAAAAAAAATTTATCCTAACCAATATGTTTTTACTTGTTGAAAAGTATTGAAAATTAGAGCATTACGAATTTCTTGCATTACTTGATTCATCACATGCACATTGTGTTCGGTGATAGCGCTTGCTACTAATATTTCACCTGCTTTCAATAAGTGATGTAAATAAGCGCGCGAAAAAACTTGGCAGGTAGCACAACTACAATTTTCATCGATAGGCTTCTTATCTAGAGCAAAACTTCTATTCCAAAGATTAATGTGCTCTCTTGTAGTATTGCCACATTCCGCACGTATACCATAAGGAACTATAGCTCCGCCGTGGCGCGCAATTCTCGTTGGATGTACGCAATCAAAAGTATCAATGCCATAAGGCACCGTATTAAATATATCGCGTAAACTACCTATACCCAATAAATGTATAGGCCTTTTATTATCTAATTGCTCTGCTGTAAAATGTACTACTTCATACATTTGCTCTTTAGTAGCACCTAGAGAACCACCAATAGCATGAGAAAAAAAAGGCTGGCTATTTACGAAATCTGTACTTTGCTTACGCAAGTCAGGGTAAATACCGCCTTGAATTATGCCATATAAAGCTTGTGGCGCATAATGTTGACGATTATTTGCAAATTGGATTAAACTGCGTAATCCCCACCGGTGAGAACGTTCCATAGATTCTGCAGTATATTTTTTTTCTATATTAAAAGGCGTGCATTCATCCAGTACAACAATTAAGTCTGCACCTAATTCTTGTTGAATAGTGATTGCACTTTCTGGAGTTAACTGCCGTTTTGCGCCATCAATATAAGAACGAAAAGTAGCCCCGCCTTCTTCAATTTTTAATAAGGTTTTTGGGCGTTCTGATGTCTGACTACGTTTTATTTCCGAAGCAACAGAGCCATGCCCCAGGCTAAAGATCTGAAAACCACCAGAATCGGTAAACATAGGGCCATCCCACCCCATAAAGGTATGCAAGCCACCCATTTTATGAATTAAAGCACTACCAGGTTGCAGCATAAGGTGATAGGTGTTTGACAATATAATTTGAGTCTTTGCAGATTTTAAGGCCCTAGGCGTTAATCCTTTCACAGAAGCTTTAGTACCACAAAAAATAAAAGCAGGGGTATTAACTATCCCGTGAGGGGTTTTTAATGTACCTACACGTGCTCCCCGGCATTCAGAGCTTGGATAGCTGAAATCAAAGCTAAAAGCATTATTAAAAGAGGGCTCAAAATCAGAACTAATTGTGAGATGTGGACTCATGAATAATTAAACCTTTTGCATAGTATAAAATAGGGGTGAGGGCAAAACTGTATAATACCCGAATAATATAGATAAACCCAATATAACTAAACCAAAAAGTATTGTTAGAAATAGATTGTTGAGGTAGCGCTACCCAGGCTAAAAAATTAAATAAAAAATGATCCACTAAGGTGGCAAAAATTGCGGCTATGCCTGCACGAATAAATAATTTGTTCTTATTAAATCTTTGAAAGATATAGACATCTAAAGTCTGACTAGCACCATAAGCTATCCAGCTTGCCAACAGCAAGCTTGGCAGAGGCAAGAATAAAGCCATCATGTGTTCGTGATTATAATGTAAAAATTGCTCGGAGGGAGGCAATAAATCAATTGGGAATCCTGGCATTGCAAGAGTGAAAAACATTAAAATAGCCATACTGACTTGGGCAAAAAATCCTAGTTTAATAGCTTTTAGTGCAGCATTAGTACCCCAATTAGCTGCTAATATATCAACGCACAGGGTGACTGAAGCAAAAGCCTCCATACCTAAAGGAATAGGGTATGAAAAAAAACTATAATGGGTTCCTTTTAGGGTTTGAATATTTGCAAGAATAAGAGCCAAAGCAATATAAGTGTATAAGCCCATTTTTTGAAAATGTTTTAAAAAAAGTAAAACTATAATTCCTGTACATAGTAGACTTAAAACAGATAAAAATGGCGCCGGCCAAGTTTGAAGGCTTTGCAATAATTGCGTAATAAATGAGTTATCCATAATTAAGTTTCTCTTTAATTTGTAGCTAGCATTATACCATAGGAATTTTGGGCAAACAAAACACAAATACAGTTTCTTGTTTATTAAATATTAATATTATTAATCGGCGTTGTTGCGTAAAAACCTTTCTACATTTTCACTGAATTTGATAAGCCTAATTGTGAAAGCTTATTTAAAATATTGCATTTAGTAAATGCTTCATTAGCTTGAGCATTAAAATCTCTTGAACGCAGCATTAAGCCAAATGTGCTTTTAAATCTATAGATAACTGTCTCTACGAATGAATGCTTATGATAACCACTTTGTTTTTTCCAGTTCTTTCGACCTAATTTTCTAATGTTACGTAGGAGATTTCTCATGGCAGTTAGATACTTACCCAGCAACCATTTTTTATGCAACAAGGCCAAGAAGAGATATTCACTTTTAAATTATGAAAAGATAGATTAAATTTGAGCTTATGTAAAACTGCGAATAAAATAGCAATAATTTTTTTATATATGACAAAATGCAATTTTTAAACTATTAAAAAAGTCTTTAGCTTGTTGACCGACTTGTGTTTTTGTAATGTTTATAAATAATTTTTAAAACTACAATAAAAAAACTTGCATTTATAATAAAAAATTCATTATAATCCAAAAATACCTAAATATAAGTAAAGGATTTTGCTTCAAGGAATGAGTTAGGGCGGTATCATTTTACGTGGAGTAAAAACTATGTTGGTAATTACTAAACGGATGTTGACACAAAATAAAACCCCACAGAGCGGTTTATGGCATAAGAAAATATTCCTCTTATTATCAGGCTTGTTTGAATTTAAAAGCTCTGTTTTCCTTTTATTGGTTTATAATGGTCCTCCTCCTGCCTCGTAGAGTAAATTATTAAAGTAAATTATTTTATTTTTTTCATGTTCAATAGGTAACTGTTGTTGCAAGCGCAAAACGTAAATCATTGCAGCACTTTAGCTCATAATAACTGAGGAACTTATGCCTACTCTTATCCCAGCTCCCTGGCAAGATACTGCTACTAGGGCTACTACCGTTACTTTTACTAGTAATAATAAGCTTACTTCTTTTATAGTGCCTGCGCGCTCGGCACAATATCCTCATCCTAGTCCGAGGGTAGGGCAGGCTTTACGAGGACAGGTAGAGGGAGTAGCTACGAATTTCTATAAATATGAGATGCCCGGGGATGGGGATTGTGGCTTTCATGCT
>Ga0302300_1000225_pt1 | contig 45605 bp, 33 predicted proteins | sample III_Palsa_E1_1_FD_198756 | JGI IMG/M metagenome (GOLD analysis project Ga0302300, IMG submission 198756) | Peat permafrost microbial communities from Stordalen Mire near Abisko, Sweden - III_Palsa_E1_1 | ecosystem: Environmental > Terrestrial > Soil > Palsa > Peat permafrost | place: Sweden...
TATATATGATAGCAGTAATTATCGGATGAGATTGACCTCCTCAAGATGTCAATATAATTAATTAGTTTATTATTGTTTAATACCTTTTATGTATATTATCATCAAAAGTAATATAACATTGGCCATATATACTATATATGGCCAATGTAAAATGTTTACTTTAAGGTAAAGTAAATAATCCATTATTATAGTTTTACGTGAGGATAAACTAAGTATTGAATTGTTAGTCCTCACTATTATGTACACGACGGTAACAATCATAAAATGAGGTTGACACCTTTCTCTCTTTTTTCTTTTTTCTTTTTTCTTTCTCCGAGGTGTATGGGTGGTTTAATGTTGTGTTTATTATTGCCTGACACCGTGAACCCAATGTTGTTCAAGAATAAATGAATGTTGGACATCATCACTCCAATATGTCCATATACCATCTTGTTTATCATCGACATAATATCCTTCATATTCAAGTGTGTGCTGTTCATTATCATACCAATGTCTAATCAGACCATTTTTTTTATCATGAGACCAATAAAATTCATATTCAAGTCTGTGTTGATCATTGATTTCTCCTTGAGTATCATACCAATTTCTACACACACCCTCTTCTTTACCATCAACGTAATATCCTTCAGACATAAGTGTGTGTTGTTCATTATCATACCACGTTCTCCACAGACCATCCCGTTTACCATTAACCCAATGTTTTTCAATCAAAAGTCTATGTTGATCGTTATTATACCACTCTCTCCATATACCATCCTGTTTATTATCAACATAATATCCTTCAGACCTAATGTTATTGCTATTTGGGTAGTACTTTATTACTTTTTTATATCCAACTTCCTGTCCATTAACAGTATGATATGTCTTAATAACTTTATCACCATTGTCATCCGTACTTTCAACATTAGTATAATATACAGCACTACCCCGGTTAACTTTAATAATAATATTTTGATTCTGTGCTTTCCATTGTGTCATAAATGTATCATTATCTAATAAGTATTTTGGGATAAAATCATACGGTGAATGCAAGAAGAAAGACCATTGTAAATCATCGTTAAAATCGTTATACACCATTACACATACATCTGACCAATTGTCAAAGACTTGCTCAATACAATATTTAAAATACCCATCATCTGCGAATAATGTACTAAGTTGAAAGTTTAAAATCAAGCTTTGCTTACTTACAATTAGTACTTCACTACCATTCAAATAGTCAACGTAATCTTTTATAACAGAGCAATACTTATCGGAAACTGGAATTATCACATCAACATTTTTGGATATGTCAACAACATCCTTAATATATTCTGAATCCATAGTATCCAAGTATGGAATACTTAATTTCTTATTACCACAAGTAAGAATAGGCATTTTACATTGTTAAAAAATATAAATTCATTTTATTTAGCGCAGCTTACCTTCGGCCCATATCTGGTGTAAGTCAAAGTAACATTGTTTAAAGTGTATCAACACACACGCATACACACATTCTATTACTAAATTTACATTTGGATCATGTGAATAATATTTTAAACAATATTATGTTTATATGTTATAATAACATATAAAAATATAGTAATAAAATAAGAGCATAACATATTACTTGTTTTTGTCATGGAATGTAATTCAACCGAATAATATAGTTAATAGTCAATTTGAGGTAATAGTAATTGTGAAATCGCTATTACAACCCATGATATACCCCCCACCCCTCTAACAAATTTACGGTTAATCAGATATCAGGTCAATACAAACTATTATCGTCTAAGGATGTACAATATATCTGGTATTTACCAAATGGTGTAGTCCAGAAGAAGGTATTAGTTAATATGGTATTTACATTACCCGAAACATTACCATTTACTAATTCTACTGTTGAAATTGGTGTTGTGTTTGTCACCATTAAAATTTGTACAAACATTCTACTCTTGTCCTGGAAGTAGTAATCTATCATGTAACTTGTCATATAGTTTGGTTGTTATAAATTTGGATAACCAAGTTAACCCTGATATTGGATCAGACTCAGGTCGGTGTTGGTCAACATTCATTTGTCCCTCAATTCCATCCCTACCCGATATTAACTTTAATACTAATATATCGTTTACACCTTATGATTGAATGCACCAAATCTCATCCCTCCATTCTCTCCTCTCTCCTCTCTCCTCTCTCCTCTTTCCTCACAATCTTACATGTCAATATATCCATTAACAACTGTTAATAGCAATATTTGTTGCAAATTAACAAATACTAAATATGTAACTATTATTCTTTATTAATACAATAAACAGTATCATACAATAAATGATTATTGAGATATAATATAATATACAAATTATTCCGATAAGCAAAAAACATTAACATATAATTATATTATTAGTATGTGTAGAAATAAACAATTGGTATATATTCATCATTATTATCATCATCAAAATATAAACATTATAGTAATGTTTATCTAAGGGGTGAGAGGGTGAAGATTTATAACTATAATCTATATTATTGTTAAATGTAAAGATATACATTATTGTTTGTATAAACAAAGAAATATAGAAATATAGAAATATGGATAGTTACCTGTGTATGGGTATCATCTTTTATAATCTGAGTAGATGATACAATTTTCATCTCTACTATATACTAGTATGTATTGAAAACAAGATCAATAATATTACAAACAATTACGAACTAAATAATATAATATAATATAATATAATATAATATGTATGTATGATATATTAAGTGTAGTTGTGCCTTCGGTTGGCAATTACATAATATCTGTGTAGGCAACCAACCACAATGATCATGTGGTCACACGTTTATAATCTAATAATAAAACTAGTCACTATTACTAATAGTTACATGATCATTGTGGTTAGTTGTCTACACGGATATTATGTAGTTGTACACTTTAATTCGTGTTGTTATAAAATGTGTTATTGTAATTATTGTAATTAGTATAATTACATAAAATTTGTGTAAGCGGTTGTGAGACTTAGTCTCACAAGCAGCAAGCTGCGCTAGGCAACTAACTACAATAGTCATGTAACTATTAGTGTTAATTGCATGTCATATTGATAGATCATACGTTTATAATTACATGACTATTGTGGTCAGTTGCCTAGAGCAGCTTGCTGCTTGTGAGACTTAGTCTCACAACCGCTTACACAAATTTTATGTAATTATACTAATTTACACAAAGATATATTTGAAGAAAGGATGAAAAGAAGAAAGGATGAAAAGGAGAAAGGATGAAAAAAATAGTAGTATATTTAAGTTATATATCAATGACGATTACATAAAATATGTGTAAATAACTATCCACAGTAATTTATGTGACTATATTGAATACAATATAGTAAAAATACAAGTTATTAATCCTGTTAGTTACACTTAAATATTGTGGTTAATTATTTAGCGCTGCGACAAACTCATTTCATCTCATCTCATCTCATAATTGAACTATTTCATAACTGATATATCAGTTGAAAGCCATCAGTTGATGTCATAGTTGAACTGTCATTTCATTTCCCACTTCAGACCAGACCAGAACAGGACCAACCTTCAGTTTGCGTGTTTTTCATGTAATTATTAGTAATATTATAATATTCATATCGGGATAAAGAAAATAAGATAATGTAATGAATATAGGTAGAAAAATAAAATTATAATTATCACTCAAAGTGATAATTACTGTAGTCATAATATGTGTAATTATATAATAGTTATAAACATAAGATATACTTACATATATTTTGTATAATCATTAATTTAAACATGTTATTATACTAATATGTGATGCAACTAAGATGTAGTAAATTGTTACCTTGGTGGTTAATCTTGTTAATGATAGATGTGTATTAAACCAACATATATTCAATCAACTCATGTTTGACATTGGTAATGAACCCAGTTCGTTAGTCCAACTCGGATATCTGTTAGTTGTTATAACATAATTTAAGTGTTGTAATATAAAGTACTCCATAGAGTAATTCTTTAATTAACATGTTTTAATTTAGGTACTCAACCATTTAACCTGTGTAAAATAAACTAGTCAGATGAGAGGAATGTTAATTAAACAATGTTGGATTACAAAGTTTAAAACAGTGTGTATGTTAGATACACTAGAACAAGGTTACTTCAAAAGAGTTTAAATTAACAGTAATAATATCCTTTAGTGTCAATGAGTATAGAATTGTTCTATACTGGAATTAAGATTATAACACTTGTGATAACAGGTATGTTTGTTACATCTTATTTTAGTGACTAGTCGAGGATGACATGTTTTTTGTAAAAATTAAACAAAAAATATGTCTAGTCCAAGAAAATATAGTATCTGTAGTACCTTTAATGTGTGTGTTATCAATGAGTATGGAATAGTTCCATACTAAAAATAAGATTGTAGTATATGTAATAACAAGTATGTATTTTGTTTTAGTTAAGTGTTTGTAATATACATGCATATGTTTGAACCTGTTTATAGTTCAAAACATGTGGAAATTAAACATTTTGGGTTAAAAATATGTTGGTTGGAAAAATTTGGAGTAGAGAATACAGCTATATTAATTTACATACTTGTACTAGTAAACCAGTTTAAATCTTTTTGGGTTTCGAGTAAATTAAGCTACAAAAGAGTATTCACACTCCAATGTAGTATTATGGTTAAACAAGTTTAAACTTAAATTAGGTTTATGTTTTTATAATGTTGGTAATTATAGTAAGTGTTTTTGGATTAACAAAGAATACACTGTTTATACAAACATTGTTAGTGTGACTATTATTATTATGTAGAAGTAATATCGGTACTACAAACTAAACAAACATAAGTCAAAGAGGTTAGGAACTACTAAATTTACAATGTTTATTACTTAGTAGAGATTAAAAATACAACATTAGGGTTAACATATCATGTCAAAACATAAAAAGATACAACTACATGTATAGAAAAGTTATATTTTAATCGTGTTAGAATCACAACATTAACCATATTCAATCTGTTGTTGGGTTCATATAAAGCATTGCAGGATTTTTAAACCATGTTTAATAAAGTTACTAAAATTTGTAAACATGGTTAGAACACTAATGTTTGTTAATGTTACAATGTTAGTACTTGTAAAGTATCTTTATTTTAATATTGTATCTTTAATATGTGTTAAATAACTACACACATACCCAAAATAGAGTTAGGTAAAATTTTTGGATTGGATAACATGTGTTAACATTAATTGTCTAAACAAAGATACAATAGAAATACTAAACTACAAAAGTTATATTAACCCATGCTCGAAGATGGGTTTACATGGATGACATATTGAATGTAGCAATACTGTAAGGTTTAAATAATCTATTAAATACATAAAAGTTAAAACTACAAGGTTTAACTTAAAGAGATATACATATCTAGATTAATACACTTTTGGTTTTCACGAAACAAATAAAAGATAACTATAATCTTTGGTATCAACGAGTATAGAACAATTCTATACTGAAACTAAAATTATAACACTTGTTGCAGTAAATACAATTATTACACTATATTTTCAAAGCCAGTCAAGGTAAACATGTTTTTGGTAACAACACATGTCGAAAATTTACTAGTAAACCAAGAGATAACCTTAACATACACGTAGTAACTACAAGTATAAAACCATTCCCAAACAAAATTAGGTATATTTACACTTGCATAACATATAAGATGTGTTATCTTTGTGTTGTCTAGACACTCCGATATATTTTTGGTAAAAACATGTATATACTAACAAGTATCTTAAAAATGTAAAATAATAAACATACTTGTTACTACAAACACTATTATCCTATTCCAATATAAAACAGTTCTATGTTGGTTCCACGACAAGGAGTATTATTATGTTTAATTTTACAAATGAACACTTATCTCTGGTTTAAACTTTGTGTTTTAATGCATGTAACCTTTATTTTAATCTTGTAGTTTTAACATATCCAAGATATATTAAATACTTTAGATTAACATCCAACCTCTACAAAAGGTAGGTTAAAACAAAAACGTCATAGACAGGTTAAAGATATGTAAGATTAGGATTAATATGTCTGAGACACATTAAGAGATACATAGTTTAAACTAAAATGCACTATGGATAGTAAAAATACAAAATATATACAAACTTAATGTTATATTGTTGTAATGTGTAATGAGCTACTCTAAAGTATTATACATCAAGTAGTATTACGACATACAATACGTACCAATACATTTTACAATAATGTTATTTGTTATATGATATAACAAATATTATCCTGGTAGCAAATATACATGAAAGACATAATTGTACCTTATATAACAATGTTACCTTGTGTTTTTATTGTTCTTGTTGTTTTGATGTTTTGCATCTTATATCTCCTACAGTTGTATTTACATTCGTAACCATTGGTTTTTATTGTTACAAACAAAAAACAAAAGACATAGGTAACAATTAAACAACATTGCTATGTTGTAAACATTGTACCAAATTAAAACACTTTAGAGTAACTATATCTTTGATCTAGTTAAGATATTTCAAAGTTAGGGAAATATTAAATGTTAAACAATGGATTATATAATAATTTGTATTCGCGAAACATATTTATTTACCATTACAAACTTAACTAATAACAACACATATTACTAATGTAATGAATTGTATCTTGTATACAAAGTATTACTGTCTTTATTTATTTATTTGTCACATAGCAAATCCAACACAATCCATATTTGTCTGGTGTTGAATGTATGTGTGACGTTCATCTAGTTAAATTCTTATTTAAACATACTATTGTTAACATAACACTATTTAGTTTAATAACACTAAACTAAACCAATATTTTTATACATATAAGTTAATAACATATTTAACCATCATTAAATACATAATATGTATTGTGTATTATTTCTATTATTGTTAGTAAAACACATTCTTGGGATGTGTTCTTTTTACGTTTTTACATGTGTTTAACTGTGTTATTACCTTGTAATGTTAAAAATCATTAAGTTGGTATATATTTAATATAACTGTTATATTAGTCACAATAGTTATCTGCTTACATGAGTTGATGTTGTTAACCCTGGGGTTAACAAATGTTGTTTATATATACATGTACTTTAAGATAGTGTAGTAACTTTGCAATTAAAGGATTTTAAAGTTACTTAATTGTTGGCTTTATCCTGAATGCAACAGTTAAAAACGCGACAAGAGAAGCTCTCAACAGTGTTGTTGTTGTTCCTTCGACGGCAATGTGACTATTTGTTTTGTTACCATCATTGTAATAGTACCTATCAAGTAATTCAAGAGGTGTTGTTAAAGCAACAGAGGCTGCAAAACTCCCAAGTTTAACTGGATACATAACATATGGACTAGTCACCACTGCCAACTTCACACTGTCAATGGCTACACGATCCCACTTTGGCTTCGATTCGGTATCAAGCATGTAAGATCTAGTCACCTCCACACCTGCCACGACCACGGTACAAATAGTTCCGTGCAACAGATATTCCCTACCAATCATAGCTAATCTGCTGTTCATTATATAGATGTTTTTATGTTACCAAACACTTATTATACAATTACCATTTTCATTTTTCACATATACACATGTGTGATATCCTTCATTGTCTCTCCCCTCCCTCCCCCTCCTCCACACATATAATTACATTTCAATACTCCAACATTTCAAACAATAATGTATTGTTAACTTACACTCTATTTCAAACAATCGTTGGACAAACAGGTTTTAAAACACAGGAATATTATACCATTATAACATACATATAGTATTTCTGTTGTATATGTATTGTCATAACATATATGGTGTTGCCTCTCTTCATCCAATCTATCCATTCATCAACTCATTTGCTTATCCACCTATTCATTCATTTATCTATCCACTTATGAACGTAAATTATGTTCATTACAATGTTATCTGTATCTTTTACAACTAGTTAAATATTTAGTTAACATGTTGTTTGTTGAACCAACTGTAGTTTTGTTAAGTTGTGATTATTACCTGGTAGTGAGAGATATGTGTATACATATACATTCACAAGAATGTTTACAATTCAACAACAAAATAACATTACAACATTGACTCTTTGATACTAATTTATACACTAGTAAGTTTAGTTATTATTTGTAGATAGTTGGAATTACGGATAGTGTGTAATACCACTATTATTCATGACAACGCTAACATAAGTACGTAATTGTTAACATAATAGTAATTGTATCAATACATTGGTGTTACCAACACTGTAACACCAATGTATTTATGTAATATTTGTGGATCCTTGACTACACATTAGTAATTTTACTAATGTGTATATGTAAATAACCATATTACTACACACAAACAGTAATTAATACAGAATTTCTAGTACAATTACATAATGTTCGTGATTCCAACTATCCACCAACATCATGTGGCTTTATCAATATACATATATGTGTTGATACTAATAATAGTATTAATATACAATGAGTACACATTTGTTTGAATATAAAGGACATATATATGTTATTGTAATAATAAAAATATGTTTAATGTCAAAATTATTAACATAATAACATTAATATAACTCACCATGAGTTACATCGTGGAAGTATTAAACTTTAACTTATTATATAATATTGTATGTAATGATAATTTGTGTACAAACATTTATATTCAAGTATATAACATATAAAAACATTACAAGTTAAACTTGTAATTACCATTGTAAGGAGTAGGGAGATAGAAAGAAAGAGTGTTACCAATTATATGTATTGTGTTTTATTGATAATAAAACCAAGATTGGTACTACTTGTTAACATGTTCGATCTTTCTGTCATTTCATCACGAAGTAATATTTCTTAACCAAAATAAAATTACACTGTATGTGTAAAGGTTTTTTATCATTAGACACTTCTAACATATTATTAGGCGGATATGGATTAGTTACCAACTTAGAACATTCTTGGAATGTTTTGATTTGTTGTTATCGTTATCGTTGATGTTTTTTATCTATCTCGAGTTAACAACTTACTATCATTGAATCCAAGTTCACTCACAGTGAATGGAATTATGACACTGTTTTTGCCATGTAAAATGTTGACTATTAACATCTGTAGTTCAATTGGTAATTGACTGGTAATTTGGAAGAATCGACGCCACTGGGTATTATGTTTAGTCTTCAATGACAAGTAACCATCACAATGGTAAATGATTAGTGAAAATAGTTTACCTATGCTATGATCGTAATATCCATGTTTTACCTTCATCATATATCTAAATAACTCAGGGTCGCGATTTCGTTTAGCAATTAGAGCATTCAACCTGTCATCCTTTAGTTGAGTACTAATTACATCTTTATAATGTGAACCCAAACGTTTACGCTTAACAGGGTAGTGTATTAACATTACCTCCAAACACGATTGACACCCAATTTCATGGATTTTGTGGTCTATATGTCCATTACTAACAATTATCTTCACAAGTTTTGTCTTTTGACAGTATCTTTCACATGTTGATTTATGTGTTGACTTCAACAACCAAGTTAATGGTGTATCACATTTTTTATTGGATACATTGACATATTTATTATTCAGCATCCTGACAAGCTTTTCGTTGCCTGTCATACAGGCCAATATCAACGGGGTATCACCAGTTAACAAATCCCGTTTTCCTAAATCGTAGGATGCTAACAATGCAACTATTTGCTCATCCTGCTGTCTAACGTAATGGTGTAGTAGAGTTTGTTCTCTACCGTGAATTTGGTCATAGTGATTAATATCATATCTATCAAATTTAGGATGTGTTATTAACACTTGTATCATGTGTAAATCTCGTTTGTCACATAACAACACCAACAATTGACGTTTAGTTATATGATAATGTTCACTACATAATACAGTTAAGTTTTGAACATCAGGAGATGAGGAGTTATGACTCGTCAATACCAATGACCTTAGTTTTTCGTACTCAAGTTTGTTATTCCTTATACAATCAATGTTCATCTATTACAAGTTTCACGACTGGTACAACTACCAGTCTCTTTACTACAATGATCATTTTTATCACATATAACAACACCATGTTGTAATTATGTTGATAGTAGGCAATATCGAGGTCCATTAACACACTCATACATAACCTCAAATAAAATATGTTTAAGCATGGTAACCACCGATTAAATATGTAACACGGTAATTATTACTATTATTCATGTCAATGAGTATCGAGTACACTAATACATTTACATCTGCAACTTCAATAGTAGTTTGTATCGTGTATAATTTTACACAATAAACATTTAATGTAGTTTTGAACTTGTAGTAATTGTTATTTATAACAATTACCATTATAGCTTTCCCAACAGAATGAATGTTTGTACCCTAATACCTATCATTCATTCTGTTACAATAACTATGTTATGTACCATTTTGTATAGTTGTAATTACAAGTTAAACTTGTAATAATTGTGTCATAGAATATTACCCTTATATTTGATAACTGGTTTAGTTAATATGTTTTGGTTATGTTAATTTGTAATGTTGTTAAGTTATAAGTAATGTCTGTTAAGACAACACTTGGTTGCAATCTTATCCAATAGTTGTACTAGTATATGTACAAGATATTTGTGAATCTTTGCCTATGGCTGCGCTTGTCGCAGCCATTGCTCTCTCAGTATACCTTCGGTTTACATGAATTTTATGTAATTATCTTGATAATTACAATAGTAACCAAGTGATAATAATAGTATACCTTTATAACTGTGTAATTGTACATTGACAAGTACATAATGTTTGTGGTTAGTTGTTTGCACGAATTTTATGTGGTTATTAACATAATTACAATAGTAACCAAGTAATACTGTTAGCATATCTTTGCAATTGTGTAATTGTATATGGGTAAATACATAATATGCGTGTAAACAACATCCACAAAAATTATGTGAATATACACTAGTGTGTATGTGTTCACTCTATCTCATATTATGTTTATTGTAATTTTCGAGTTGGCGTTTGAATTATTTGTCTTGTTATATATTATATAATATTGTTAAGATGTTGAAGGTGGTATGTATAAATAGTATAATGCAATGTATACATTGCATTATAATACAATATAATGTAATGTAAACAAAATTTTAATTGGAGTTACATATGTATTAGTTGTAACAATATTACACTTATGTTTTATACTTTCCATATGTTTTTTTTCGATCTTGAACATATGAAAGCGCTATGAATACATACAACATACACAATGGTTATTGCCATGACAATAAAATGGTTATTATCCACAAGTTAAACTTGTAAATAATCTTGTTATTGAAGTGTCAACCTCTAATTATATCATTGTGTACAGATATTGTAATTACCAAAAACTCTTACTAATAGAATAAACCTGTTAATAATATCTTAATGTTATTATCTTTTATACAATAATACAGTTTATCAGTAAAGGAGTAATATATGTTATATTTAAGATACTTCAAAGAGGTTGGAATACACAAATTATGTATTGGTTGGTTAGAAGATGTTGTTTTGTTAGACATAACTATTTCTCTCCTCAAACTAATGAAAGTAGTGACAATTAATGTTGATGTAACAATACAAGTACATGAGTATTGACATTAAAAATAATACACCAGGTATCACACACTCAACAAATTTTTTGGTTAATATGTTTTGACACACTAATGTATAGTAACTATGCATTTTGTTTATTTTGTGATGGTTAGTAGATACGAAATTATCAAACCACATGTTGGTTTTATAACAAGCAGAGACATATTGTACAAACAATAGTATTAATATGTAAATACATTAAGTTTTGGAGAATGATTATCTTTCTCTTTTAAATAACAATATGTAGTTTTAATATGGTTTTATATGGTAACAATACTAAAATTAGAGATATTTAAATTTGTTGATGATTATGGTATGTTGTAATTTGTTCAGTATGAGATACTTCTGTAATATATAACAAACAATATAACATTAATAGTAATAGTAATAGTTACATAATTGTATAACAATATTAACCACACACAACTCATAGAAAGTTTCGATATAACCAACATTGTTGACAAACTTGTTAAATTCAAGGAATATTGTAAAATTGCCCAAATTACACAAACAATAAATTTAAGATATTTACGAGGAGAGTTATCTCACATCACCTAAGTAAGTATTTGTATTATATTGTTACCTTAAATAAAAAACATTTGTGTTACTTAACATTTTATTAATACCTAACATATATTAACATATTATACAAATAATGTTATTGTGTAACTAAAACAATACTACTATTGACATTCCCAATATCCATCTATATAACAATATCACTTAAAGTGGTATTTAAATATTGCACTAATTTACCATCATTAGTAATAACAATATGTATAGTCATAATATCAAAAGGTACATTACAAATACAATGTTTTCTAACCATTTGGTATAACAAAAGTAAACAAAACCGTGTTAACATTATTATAGAATATACAATTATTTATAAAGTCATACTTTGTGTAATTACATAATGGCTGTGGTGAGTTGCCTACACAGATGGCATGTAATTGTACTAGTATTTTTTGTTGTAACATCCATTATGTTACTCTAAATTTGTAACATACACAGTATGACATACATCTAATATGTATTGTCAACCTCATGTAATAAAGATTACAATGATGTTAAAATACTGTTTGTTTCATACAATACATATTATTCACAATAACATACTTAATATACATGAATAAAGTTAATATACATGAATAAAGTTAATATACATGAATAAAGTTAATATACATGAATAAAGTTAATATACATGAATAAAGTTAATATACTTAATATACTTAATATATTAAGTTCAACCAAAAACACACTTTATGTATTAGATGTGGGGCTAATCCAATAAATGTTATATCATATGTAAAATTGTTTAATTAACCACATATAACAAGTAACCACAATATAATTGTAATTACAAGTTAAACTTGTAATAGATGTTGTTTACAATTTAGTTTATGTTCTGTGTGTTTGAGTTACCAATAAGCTTCTTGTTAGTGATGAAAGAAGACATATTACAAGTAAAGTGCCTACTGTTATTATTATTATTGTCCCTCTACATAAGATTGTATGAACGAATAACAACAAACGATGTATATGATGTACAACAAAATTTAGACAACACAATATGTAAGTGTATGATGTTAATATACTTTAAAGTTAACAACAACACTTATGGTTTAATGATGGATACTACACATAACAATATTGTTACTATTAATGTTACATATCTCCTATCCATGTTATCATTACAAACATACAAATACTTAATTGTTAAGTATGTATATATATATATATATATATATTTTATTTTTACAACAAACTAATAGAAAATTATTATGACATAACATCATTTAATACTTTTTATATATTAATTACATGTATCCATTACAATTTGTATGTTGTTATGATTTATATAATATTACACAAAACAAAATACTAACTAGATCAGTATTATAATTTACAATGTTATGTCTACTGCAATATAACATATTATAACATATTTTACAACAAAGTAGTTTTATTTGCATGAAAATATATCATCATGATAACTTGTTAATATGGTTGTGATTTTGTACATACCACATTGATACTGTAATTAATATTATTAATATAATATTGTCAGATGTAAACACTTTTTAATTGTATAGAGATTACTATCTCGGATAGTAATATGTAAATTAGTAACTGTTAGTAGTATTTTTTTGTCGACGATGATTATAGTTAAACACACTTTGACACATGTAGAACAAGTTGTGGTTGATGATCATGGGTAGTAGTAGTGGTAGTAGTGGTAAACTTATCTGCATGCACAATGGTACCCGTGATGGTGAATGTATTGTTTGGTGTGACGACCTTATCGTAATTTTCAAAGTAGTCTGTTAGAGATGGGATGGCATCATCGAACACAGCCACCTTGACGGTATGCGTGAAGTTTGTAGATGAGTCTGAAGACATACGACCATTAATGTAACTAGGAATAGACTTGTTATATAGTGCCATGAAGTTGTTATTATCACTGTCATCATAAAAGTAACAACCATCCTTACTGCTGTCATAAGGTTGATCCAACATTACAATGGTTGGCTTACTGTACTCACAACACTGAAGGAAGCTGTCCATACAATCATCATCGATGATAGCTGTCACGTTATTTGTCAGCAACTTAGTGGTAGTATTGTTATGTGTTGTTGATAGTGTTGATGGTGAAAATAGTTTGTGAGCCAAATAGTCGGTATCCGAAACAAGGATGTCCTGCTTGGTATCTTCTGTCTTGCCAATCACATAACGTGAGTACTTAATTACACAAGTTTCATACCACAGGAGCTTATCGCAACCAAACTTAACCACTGTGTCCCAATCGTAAAAACGATCGCGATACCAATCGCTGACCTTTAGACCAGTCATATCCTTTGACACACTGAGGTTAACATCCTGTTCACAATTCATCTCAGTGGAATATCCCACTGTGTCATACACCTGTCCCTTAACAAATCTGTCATAGTCAAGTAGACTAACATAGTCTGAACTACCGGCCACACCTGCAGTACTAACGACAAAATACTTCTTACCGCTGGCTGTAATTGGTGCCACACCCATACCACACACTGGTGACAAACTCCAACACACATTACTGTTGTCAATGTCTGCCAGATTGTAAACCTTTACACCTTTGTCGGTAGCAGCAGCCAGGTATGTGGCACATTCACCGCTTTGATCATTATCATCACTGTCGTAACCCTGGCTTGCACTTGAAAGCTGTGTCTTCAGGAATGTAAAGTGGTGTACAGCGCAACGAAAGCTTTGACCTTCAAAAGATGTTAGCTTACCAGTTGTACCATAGATAGTAGCAGTGCGACACTTACCATATTGCGTATTGGACATCATGGGACTATCATAATCGGCAACGTAAACACAACAATACTTACTGTCATCAGATGTGCACTTTTTGTATGCATCTTCATCAACGACAATCCTCCACGTATGATAGTTGCTATCACTGTCACTAGGCACTGACACATGACGACTGCGATAGGTATCGCACTTGACATCAGCATCACCAATAATACAATAGTGTTTAAAGTCTACCTCATCATGTTTAGCCCAAGAGTCAATGACCAAACCCTGGTAGCAAACTTCAATCGTACCATTGTTAACATTGTTGTTATCCTGAATGTAGTTAAGACAGAATCCCATCTTTTTCTATCTTGTATTACGGTTTGGTATAATTCACCATTGGTTTCTGCACAAAATTATCAATTTTACTATCACATGACTCACACCATAAACTTTAATCGTAATACAAAGTACCAATTACTAACATATTACATATTGGATTGCAAAATTCTCAAACATAAAAGTATCACATAACAACAACATAATCATTATATTAAATTTTATATCTAATAAAGCCCTTCTCATCATGTTGTTTGTTGTGAAAATAACAGTAACCAAGTTACTGTTTTGATCATACCATAAATAAATGAAAATACTCATTCATGAAACAAGACTTTGATGTAAGAAAATATTGTTAAGTTAAAATAACATCTGACTATTTTGATAACTATAGGATTATTATGACATGTAATGTTAACTTATGTACAATTATTATTGTGTGAATCCACATAATTATAGTTGTTTGGATACTGTTTGGTTTACAGCTCGAAAATACAACAGTGTTGTGTACAAAGTGATAATTTACCTCAATTATGGTTATAGTGTTTTTAGTATTAAAAGACCAAATGGCTATGGGAATTTGTGCACCTCTTATGTTTTGTTGTTTCGTTATGATTGGATGGTTAACTTATGGTAGTATACTATATAAGACCGAAAGTTTGGAGTTTGGGGCTAGTGGTGTTGGCACGGAAGCCAATGTGTGTGTACTTACTTATGTAAGTAACAGTTCACAATCTGCTTGTTATTATTTGAACTCACAACTAATGTGTGATGATACTGTACGTGTTAAGTATCACTTGACTAGTGACTCTAGTCTTGAATGGCAACAATATGTACCAACAACATCTGGTGATTACTCGGTTAACCAGTCTGTAATCTGTTACAGTACAGATTTCCAGTCATCAACTGCTGTTATTTGGAAGAGAACTTATTATACGAGAAGGACTATTGCAATGTTTGTCACACCTATAGTCCTAATCTCATTGTGTATTATACTACCATTGGCTACATATCCATGTGTAAACAGGAATAAAAACCAATATAGTGAATTATAACACATTCATTACAATAACAAGTAGATAATTCCAAATTATCTCTATACATAACATAATGTTACTACTAAGAACAATTGTAACTCTCTAGTATTAAATCTCGTTTGATATTACACACATATCAAAATATTACCTTGCATTATTAACTGGTAACAATACTGTAGTAATTCTTGGCACTTTAATACCTTTCATATCCCAAAGACATGAACAAACATTCTTATTTTTTATTACCATTGTAAACATTATTACAACCACAATGTATATAACATATAGTATGTTATAATCCAACATCAAGAAAGTAAGGAGATAAGATTACTTTAAATACTTTACCCATCCAATTATGTACATAATGTTAAACATGTCTAAAATCTAATTGACGTATTAATACTATACTTATTGTTATAACCATTTAACAATTGTTATAATATTAATATTAAATTGTTATTGTTTCAACATAAAACATGTTGCAACAGTGTCATAATTGTGAAGATGGTGTTTACAACAAACACATACAATATGACTCACCACAATATGTTTTTGCAAGCTATCTAGTTAAATTACATCTTGTGTTGCAGTTAATACATATTAGGTTGAACATGTATTGTTTAAATAATACAATTACTGTTAAAATATGTTTATGTTAAAGATTAATGTAATCTTTATCTACTGATGTAACAATAATTGTATTATAAACATATTATTGCAACCTGTCATTCCTTTTAGTGATGTTGTAATTATGCACTAACAAGTTAATGTTGTACAAGTTAATATTGTGACACGACTAATATTAACAATATTGTAACAGTTGTAAATACATAGTGTAACACTAAACATGGATACAATTACAGTTTTTGGTGTAACAATAATTATTATGCTATCCAATTTATACATTACTGTAATGTATAACTATTATGTGTATATGTATTTGTACTAGTTATTAACATTTGTATTGATAACCATTGTAATAACAACATAAAGTTGTTTGTTGAGATATAAACATATAAATGTGTGGTTACCAATAATGGTAATAACTTCATTTTGTACACTAAACAGGTTAAGTAATTTAAAATTACTTACTTCATAATATTTATATCACCAATTGTTTAATTAGTGTTGTTGACTGCATGATGATCTGAGCTTCAATGACATCTCTCCATTGTCTTCTCACTTCAACCTATCCTTCTCTTTCTCTCTCATCACTGTTAACATATACATGTATTGATGATGGTTGAATATTATATATATATATATACCCTTCTCATGTATAGTAAATAAATACATGAGAAGGGTATATATATATATATATTTAGAGTTGTAATTTACATACCAAAAGTACTTGTTGTATTATTTTGTTTAATATATGTATACAGGGGCTAGTTAGGTTGGTATAATTTAAAACAATGGATATAGTTGTATCAACACATGTTTGTATGTTTTAATTTAGTATGGAATTGTTCCATACTAAAACTAATATATTTACTAGTACGATAATACTTTTACTACTCGTAATTTTACGAGCACAACAATCTTTGGTTTTTTCATCTCAAACAACAATATGTTATACCTGTACAAATAAACATACAGAGAGTATTTATAACAGTAAGTATATTAGTTTTAGTATGGAATTATTCCATACCTGTAGTATTTGTTGTTAAACATTTTAATATGATATATCTCCATACTCACAAGTACATTTTAAGTGTACTTAACTAGCTGTGTTTTGTAATATCCAAGTTATATTATATTACATATGTTTCATGTAATGTAGCTTGTTGGTTATGATAAGTGTTATAATGTTTATTTCATATGATATGAGATTACAGTGTATACATTTGTTATTCACACAACCTGTCATTATTGTATGTTTGTGTCCATTCTCATACATGTTATATCCAATAATATTACCATTACTGTCAAACACTGTGGTTAATTTAAACCCCTCTTCTTCCTCTTCTTCTCCTTTTTTATACTCGTAAACACTATTAGTGGTATTATTGATTATAGTATAGTAGTTAGTTACCACCTTACAATTGTTAAGAGTGATTGTATGGTTTATGTGGTAGGTAGTATCATCGTTAATGACCACTTTCACATTAACACTTGTTTGGTTCCACTCTTTCATGAAAGTTTTATTGTTAATGTAACTTGGTGGTAACAAGTCATGAGGACAGAGAAGGAATATTTCGTATTACAACTCATTACTAATATCATTACTATCATTAGTAACCTTATATACAATTGTTCATCGATGACCAATTATTGAACCGAAGGTTGGTCCTTCTCTGGTCTAAAGTGGGAAATCAAATGGGACATCAACTGATCTGTCAGTTGGGAGCTATCAGCTCAACTATGAGATGAGCTGCGCTAAACAGTTGTGTAAGTACCAACTGGAAGTAACCCAGGTCTTCCAAATATTTGACCAACTTAAAACATATTTTTAACTGTTCCTTTGTTGTAATACATTGGTTAAGTTTGCTAATATACAAACGGTAACTATAAATTGTATTAATGTAATAGTTTGGTATATCAACTGTAACCACGCCAGTAACATGATCCACTAAGTTCTATACAACTTTCGATGTGATCGTACCTTAATAGTCAACATGTACATTAGTGTTACCAACACTAAAAGTAATAGACAATTCATGTGTTGGTAAATAATATTGTCATTTTATCACTAGTACACATTATACTGGTACGTAATCTTGTTACTTTAACTATTTTTATCATCTCTTCTTCTATCCCAACATGTGTTCATATATGTTTGACATATAATTGTATTCTTACTTTACTCTCTATTTAACTATAAATATATAGTATACTCATCATTACTCTGATCACTATTATAATAAAAAATATATAACATATAGTATGTTATATTTATAATTAGTATTAATTAATACTTCCATCGCGATCACTTCAATTACTCAAACATGTATGTACACTTTTACATACTTGGAAATTTACCTGTTTGTCATAATACTCTATGTTACGTTATAACATACTAGTAATTGTTATTTACCATTTTTTGTATAAGTCTCAATGTAAAAATGTGTAGTATATATATTTACATATAGATTTTGGTGTCATATAAATTTGTGAATAACGAAGTTTTCCATCATGACACCAATACTTCCACTGTCCATACTTCTCATCATTATAGAAACTACCTGTGTATTTAAGCTGACCATTTTCATGCCAGTGTTGCCATATACCACACTTTTTGCCATCATGGTAGTATCCTTGAGTATGAAGTAGATTACTCACATTCTCATTGTTTGAATACCACCCTCTATATCTTCCATGTCTTTTGTCATTAACAAATGTTATCTCACATTCCAGGTTGTCATAACCATTATCACTTAAGCTACTATTGTTTACGTGCCAACGTTTCCATGTACCATGGCATATACCATCTTTGTATTCTTTGTGCTCACATATATTATTATTTTTATCGAATGATGTAATTGTTTTAACTCCCACTTCTTGTTGTTCCTCAACACCATTAATATTATCCCCAGCTACAGTATGATAATTAACCACTTCCCGACAACCATGTTTCATCGTTGTATGGTTTATGTAATATATACTATCTGAATTGATGGTCACAACAACATTAACATTTGTTCGATTCCATTCCTTCATAAAACACATGTTATTAACATATTCGGGTGGTAAGAAGTCATGAGGACAACGAAAGAGTATGTCATACTTGAGATCGTTGCTAATTTCGCCGATCTGATATACAAATGATGACATTGATGACCAGTTACTAAACCGAAGGTGAGCTGCGCTAAATAATTGGATAAGTACGGACTGGAAATAATTATTATCCTCCAGATAATTAGCAAGCTTAAAACAGGTTTTAAACTGTTCTTTTGTTGTGATACGTTGACTAGCATTATTAATGTAACATGCATAATTATCAATCACAGTAACATAACAGTCAGGTATGTTAACTATGGTTGATTCAACGTCTGTTATTAAACATTGCACAATTTTGGATGTGACTACATTTTTGTAGTCAACAACTACATTTTTGTTACAAACAACAAACGTAACAGACATTTTGTTTGTTAATGGTAAACATTATCACTTTAAATTATAATAGTGTAGTATCCGTACATTCTTATTACCCAAATATCGTTTACTACAACACACACATCTACATAATTTGTATTTTGTTGTCAACAACATACTATTTTGGTGTTAATGTTAACGACCAAAACTTGTGGTTTTTATCTACTTCATAGGTATTAAGTTGTATGAGCGTTTACATGTTAACAAGTACCATAGGTGACAACATTTATTACCTGTTGCAAAATGTGATGTTGTCACAATGTACAATTATATATTATTACCATAATATCATATTGTTATACAGTATACATGTAACAGTACAATATGATATTTGTAAGTTAAACTCATGGTATGTATGATACAAAATAACATAATTTGGTAACCTAGGTGATTACTATGATTGAAGAATTTTACGATATAGTTCAAACATTATTCCAACAACGATACGTGTTAATTAATGGCAATAAATACCAAATCTGTGAGGTAGAATTTTATCTTTATGATGACTATCACGCTGACGTGTACACACATAGACATCCAAACCAGTTACAGGGTGGTAAGTGGCACTTTCACCGGGCATCAAAGAAGTATGATAGTGGTTACAAAGGTGGAACTAGGAAGGGGTTAGACTTAACATTATCTCAAGATAATGGTCATGAATACTACTCTGTGTTAATAAGGAGTATTTACAATTGTAATAGAAAACAAATAGTGACCGGGCCATGTAACGTTGTTGATCACATCTTACAACAGTATGGTGTTGATAGTATATTACAACTACAGGGGAATGATACGTCACTGGATGCCAATGATAATTGGCGAGAGTTTATTTTATACCAGGATGACAACCTATTATCACAACAATCTAGGTCAAACGAGTACTGGCCAATCTACTATGGACCCCGGGTTGGACTTAACCCTGACACTGATCCTTATTATGCAAATGCCTATTATCGTTTCGTCCAACGATATAGTGACATTAAGAAAGATAAGAAGAAATTATTCCCATATCCAACTACTACAACAACATGTTATTAACAAGTATCTTTCTATATTTAGAACAATGTTATCATCACTACATATTACCATAATATGTATACAATCCATCCAACTATTTTTATCTTATATTTCTCTCTCTTTCATCATAGAGATAAAACAGTGTATTAACTGTTGCATTTATTTTGTTAATACTAAAAATATACTCATACACATATTAAAATATAACTAGTTATGATACCAACTATACTTCTATATTACATTCTCAATGATAACTTTTATCTATCAGATAGATAAAGTAAATATATATATGTATATATATATATATTATAATTAAGTATATCTATACATTGATAAGTATGTTAACAATATAAATATACTTGTTTAATATTTGTTTGAGTAATTACTATTATGTTAACAGCTTGGTATAACTTTATTTGATTGGAGTGTGTATATTTTTATAACCAAACTATACAGTTTGTAATTATACAGTTTGTAATTATACAGTTTGTAATTATACAGTTTGTAATCATAGTACAAATATATAATCGTGAAATTAACATATATATATGCTTACCGAGTAAGTATTATTGCTGTTTGTAGATGTATACTCCTCACCCTTCTCCTTTTTCCTCTTCCTGTTTCTTTTCATCTGAATTAATAAATGTGTATAATAACATAATATTTGTGGATGGTTGATTACACAGATAATATGTAATATAACTAAGATTGTAACAATAATACATTTAGTCACATTAGTAACATTATTACGATTACAAGTACATATATTCATATAACTACATAATATTCGTAGTATGTTAAATTCACGAATATTATGTAGTTTTGTTGGTACAGTCGTTATCAACTAATGTTAAAACTAACAGTATGATTTATGACTATTTATTTATACTGGTACAATTGCATAACATCTGTAAATCTAACATACCACGAATATCATGTAGTTACATTAATGTAACCAAGAGTACTAATAATATCAAACTTACAACATTTTGTTTGATTTAGTACATATTACACAAAATTTGTGTAAACAAAAATCCACAGTCATTGTGTGGACATCTTAGTGTCAATCAAGTAACAATTAAATTACGTGATAATATAAACTTGTGATAATTAGTAGATAGTAACTGTTTACATATTATTATGTATGGTAAACTCTATCACTACAATGTTATAACTATTTTACAAGTTTAGCTTGTAAATAACAAATCATCCATATTCTATTTATTCAACCACTCATTCACTCATTGATACAATAAGTGCGTATATAAATAAAATTACATGGTCCAGAAACACAACTAGGTAGTTTAAATGATATTACATGGTAATACGTGTAGGCAAGGATCCACAACATCCATATGACTATACCAGCACATAGAAAGTAAACATATGTGTAAGACCTCATGGATATTGTGGTTTCTTGCCTACACGTATTACCATGTAATTACCCTAATATAACAGGTAATAATTCAAGGTTAGTTTATATCAAACAATAAATGTATCTAACTAACGATTTACTTAACTAAATACTCATTCATTCAAACAACCAAACACTCATGTACATAAGTAAAGTTACATTGATCTGGGAATCATAACCAGGTAATCTGTTTGCTATTACATACCCATATGTGTAGGCGAAGATTCACAATAGTCATGAAAATACTCTGGTATGTAATAAGTAATTACATGTGTATAACCACATGGATATTGTGGTTTCTTGCCTACACGTATTACCATGTAATTACCCTAATATAACAGGTAATAATTCAAAGGTAGTTTGTATTACTCATTCAAACAATTACTTAATCATGTACATAAGTAAAGTTATACCAATCCAGAGACACAATAGACAATTCGTGTATTATTACATGGCCATACGTGCAAACAAAGATCCACAATATTCATGAAGATGTGTTAGTAATTAATAAACAACCATATGTATGGTTTACATAATGTTGTGGATCCTGGTTTACACGTATTGTCATGTAATTACCCTAATATAACAAGTAATAGTCGGGAGGTAGTTTGTATCAAACAATGACAAACACATATAACCAACCATTAATTCAACCAACTACTTATTTATTTACTTTGTGTAATTCATACATGGTATATGAATAGTTAATGATACTAGTAATGCACAATATTTTTTGTAATTGTGTAATTGTGTACTTGTTCATCGAATGATTGTCACCTCATAACATTAATGTGTTTTATGTTAATGTTTATTTTTATTTCCTGTTAGTTGTGAGGGTGATTTAATTATAAATACCCTAACATCAAAAGTTAGGGTATCCCAAATATGGTTACGTCTGTCAACAGACAAGTGTCACGCATCTGTAATATTTAACATTAACGGTGAGTTGGTACCAGTTTCGTACTTAACATGTTATGTTTTACAACTGTAAATTTTATGAGTACATAACACACTGTCATGTATACATACTAGTCAACACAAGTTTAATTCTTTACAAGTAACATTGTAATTTATAACAAATAAGAACATATAAATGTTTGGGTATTTAATATCCCAAACTTTTTAACATTATTAATAATATTGTTTATACCATAGACAAGATTACCCTACCAACAATAATTACAATATAACATAACATATATTGTAGTTAGTAGCAAAAAATATATACATACGTATATCTACTTAAATACATACATTTTTCCGATTATATTGGATAACATATATAGTCTTATGTAACTAATGTAATGTTACAATTACATATATAGTTAATATGTATTAAAACAATAAACAATTGTAACAGTTGATACCAAACAGAACACATCCCAGGGATGTTTTTATATACAATTATATGTATAATCTATAATTAAATATTATCTACATATAAGTATAAGCAAGTTCCAAATATTTCTTGTACTCATATCGTAAAAGTAGTAATGTTAACACTATAGTGATGGTGTTAAATTTTAGTTGTATTTATGTGAGGAAGGAAAGAAGAGAAATAGAGGTAGAGGTTTAAGATCGTTTTCTTACTTTTGACCATGTTGTGTGTCGTATTTGGTGTCCTTTAACATATTCGTTCTCACAACGAACTAAGTACTTACCATCTTTGTTTGGTTGTGGGTACCAACATCTCTCAATACAATGTTTCTCGCCATTTACATATTGTGCTTCCCATATGGGACTGTGATCTTCATTGTCTTCCCATCGTCTCCACAACCCTTGTTCACCACTATGTAATCTATCATCACCTGGTAGCAAAATACCATCTTGATGATACTGTCCTTCAGATTCTATTCTACCACTAGTGTAATATGTAATAACCTTAGATCCATTTTTAGATATATTATTAACATCCATATAACAAAAAGTATAACAGTTACATATTATGCCAACAAAATAGCGTGTGTTGCCAATGGTAGTAGATTTGTGTTCATGAATTTGCATCCATGCATCAAAGAATATTTTATCATCGATGTAAACTTTAGGTAACATTTGATACGGACAATGGAGTAATATTTGTCTTTGTAGATATGGGTTTATACTGCTATCGTGAACAGATGGTGACAACAGTAACCAATTGTTAAACAGTTGGCACATCAGGTAATTAAAATATTCATTGTCGAAGAAGTAAATACACATATCAAAACATTGGATTAATGTGTCACCATCATTAATAGTTTGTAACTCATTGCTATCATCGATAACTACATTAAGTTTCTCAATGTAGTTATCGATGATAGCAACATACTTGTGTGGTACGTAAATTGTTACATGTGATATACAATTGTTATCATGTTGTTGATCTAATTTTAAGTCACACAACATGTTGCTTATAAGTTCTGACCTAATTGCCATGTTATATACCACACTCATCGGTATACTATTGACATCGAAAATAATAAACATTTAATGCCAAAACTACAATATTTATGTCGTTACAACATGTAATTATCCACTTAATCAGTCTTATCCCATAAGTTCATACATACACATATAAATAGTGTTATAAAATCCAGTAGTATAACCAAGTAATTTAGGTGTAATTACATGGCAATACGTGCAAGCCAAAGGTATACTGAGAGAGAAATGGCTACGCTAGGCGGAGATCCACAGTAGTCATGGAAACATTCTGGTATATAATAAGTAATTACATATGTTAACTACATGGATGTTGTGGATTCTTACCTAGCGTAGCCATTTCTCTCTCAGTATACCTTTGGCTTGCACATATGGGCATGTAATTTTAACAATATGGCATGTAGTTGGTGTGTAATGTTTCAAAGGTAGTTTATATTAAACAACAATAATAACTCATTCAAACAAATTTGTTATGTCGTATCATTCATACATTGTGTATGAAGGTTAATAGTAATTAATCGTTATGTTGTATTGGTATATTGTGTACTTGTTAATCTTATAGTTATTATTTATATATTCACTCATTTATATATATATATACTTTAATCAAAACAAGTTTAGTTAGTCATAAACAATATTACAAATTGCAGTGAATGAGGGGAGGGAGAATAATTACAACCATTCAATACAAATTGATATTTTGGTACCATAAGTGATGTAAACACTACCAATCACAGTTAAACAATTATGAGTTCAAACACTAAAGTGACCACGGTAAAAACACCACTCGTATCGTTGTATGACACACCTCCTTCTTACAATGACAGTATGTCTTGGTATGTACCAAAACAAAGTAGTTCTGTGTCACCATCATCAACACATGGTAACACCCCCACAGTTCCAGGCAAACAGTCTCAGGTACAAGTTCAAACTATGGATCGTGACATAACGGACAAACAGACTAACAGAACAAGGTTCTGTTGTGGTTCATCGTCATCGTCATCAACAAGACCTTGTTGTGGCACATATCGTGGTAATACGACTCAAACAATGGATACCACTACTAATTGTTGTGACTCTATTCTTAACTGTTACATTCTATCATTGATCTTTAATGGTAATCAAGGTGGTAATAACCAAGATTGCAATTGTTGTGATTGTGGTGGATGTTGTCATGACTGTGATGTCAAGTGCGACTTCTGTGATTGCGACTGTGGTAACTGTTTTAATTGTGATTGTGGTAACTGTGATTGTGGTAGCTGTGACTGCGGCGGTTGTGATTGTGGTAGCTGTGATTGATGAGGTTACGGTTGAGACAGTTAAATCTCCATGTAGTGATAATACATACATTCATAGAATGTATATAAACATGTTTATGTTAACAATACAAAACATAACACAAAACACAAAACACAAAACATATTTTACTTTATGTTATGTTATAAATTATGTTTATAACATAATATCTTGCCATGTCAGTATATAAAGTAATACATATGTACATACACTTAATTGTTAAGTGTATTAACAGTTACTATAATTTGTGTTGTTAACAACATAATATTTGGTTATATTAGTATGATTACATAACATTGATGTTTCCAACTATATCAAATAAATATTATGGGAAAGTAAGATATAACTGTAAATGTATTAACATTAGTCACGTAATTTTATTATACAGTTAGGAGTAATATGTGTTATATACACAAACTTTTGTAGTTTGGATATGAGAGGATTAAATTCTTAAAGTCTCTATGAGTAGTTACATTTATTTTATTTTACTTGAGATGTAGCAAATTACGAAAATAATTGTATATTAGTTTATATGTTAACTGTTCAACATAACTACATTTTTACATATAAGTAACTATATAATGTTACATAACTATCATCACGGATACACATAAATAATTGCACCACCAACCACATAATGTCGTGGATCATTGCCTACACGTATTGCATGTAATTATCCTCGTAGTATAAAGATATCTATGCAAAAAATTATATAAATACTTGTCACTACGAGGATAATTACATGCAATACGTGTAGGCAATGATCCACGACATTATGTGACAATACACATATTATTAACAACACAACATTTGTGTAATATATGTATATATATATGCATTATCTTATTTACATTTGTTATGTTGTTATATTATTATTCAACAGGTTGTTAATTACATAAACCATGTTAACTACGTTAACACACTTTAATTATGTTTAATTCCTAAAACACAGTAGTACAAATCTTGTATTTAAAATACTGTGTTAACAATAAATGTTAATATTATTTACTTGATGTTGTAATTGTAATGTACAAACATATGTCATATAAATATAGTTACGACAATGGAGTAAAGAACTTCTACCTTCTAAACAATTACATGTCGTTTTAGTACAACAAAAATTTCAAATGCACAAAGTCTTATCCACCTTAATGTATTGTTATAAATGTGTACATACACAAAAATAAACTATTGTGTTTTGAATAGAAAGGAACATAATTACTCTTGTAAACAAATGTTTTGTCATTACTGTAATGACAAGAATTCTTGTAACCGGATAGTACTTTGTACTAAATTAAACACATAGATATTTATAACAAAATTATATACTTAACAACATAAAAGGTTATGGTTTAAATACAAAAATAGTAATATTGTCACATACAGTTCTCATCATTGTCTTTCTCATCCTCCTCATTCTCTAACATAATTTAAGGTTAAAAATATGTGATGATATAAATTTACAATTTATGTTTATGTTACTCTTGTATGATAAGTACATATATTTTAACCTACAAATATTTTTATGCTTCTACTATTAATATCTTTTCATGACTATTTGTCATACAAAATAGTTTTTACTACGCATAATGTAGAATATTTTTCATGTAAATATACAACTGTAACACATGTTAAAATTACAAAACCAAGATATGTATGTACCATAATTTTAAGTTAGAGTGTAGTATATTAACATACAAATAATAATATTCTTTATGTTGTATGTTATACAGTATAATAATAATAACATTACAAAATGGTTGACTGTGTAAAAAAATAATGTCTAATGCATGTTACGTTTAATATGTGCTATTGTTACTCTTTTTATACAAACTCCTCTAATATGTATAGAATGTAAATTATAGTGGTACTAATAATGGTAATGATGTTAAGATGAATAGTAATGTTGTAACACTAGTTACATAGTTCTACTATTGAATAATTACAGTCATTTACCATCATGTAAATGCTGTTTTAATGTTTGTTTGTACTTAAGTTATCAAACCAGTAATAAACATGTTTATAAAGACAACTGTTTTGATCATCGTTAACCAGTTTAAGTACTACAACAATAAAGATATTAAAGTATATATAATATCATACATAACATAAACATGGTTTATGTTTAATCTTGTAAACATAAGTAACTGTAAAGATACAACATAAATTACACTACAACATAAATAAATAGTCTTATGACTAGCCACATAATATTGTGGATTGTTGCTTACACGTATTTTATGTAATTATCCTAAAAACATCAAGTAAATTACGTAATATTTATACAATTATGGTTTGCATTAGTTTGGTAATTACATAAAATACGTGTAAGCAACAATCCACAATATCATGTGACAATACATGTATTGTTAGTAATACAATATTTGTGTAATTACATGTGTAACCACCATCCTACTATATTATTATTATTACTTAACATGTTGTTGAATATAATGTAACACAAATATTTTATGTTAACATGATTATTACTAACTCTATCCACTGTGATGATGTAATATTTATATTTTGTATCATTTACCAGTCTTATGTTTCTCTCTTCTCTCTTCTGCCTTCTCTTCATCCTCCTCATCCCTCAAATATTCCATGTTATATTTTATTTCTATACATGGAATACAGATATATGTTAGAGAGAAAGATTAAAATATTTTCACCAGAATGTTTTTTGGCAAAAAATCTTGAAAACAACAAATATTGTAAAATTGCTGTAGATTGGTAATCCTTGGAATGTTAGGAAACACAATTTTACAATATTCGTTGCTTTTAAGACTTTTTGCCAAAAAACATTATGGCAAACACATTTTTGGTTGTAATTTGCTCACTGTTAATATAATCGTGTGTTTAATTCCTCATTGTCACGGGATACACAAACAAGTATATAAACATAAATATAAATATTTGTATAACATAAAAGATGTAGAAATATTTATATTATAATAATATAGAGCAACGAGAACATTAATAATATACAATATATTATTATCACACTTAACATACACGTACACAAGATTATGTTAAGTGACAACACCACAGTAATTTTATTGTATAATAGAAATTTGTATATTATTGTACTGTAATAAATTATTAACCATGACAACAAGTAAACACATCTTCTGTTATGGTATTATTATTTAATTAATATTGTATTAGTTGATATAACATACCATTTTGGTAATACTCATCTATTCATAATACTGTTTACTATAACAATAAGTAAATATTAATTTACATCTTGAACACATTTCTATGAAACATTATTAATACAATGCAACATTGTATGAAGTGTTAGTAACATTGTTACTTTTGTAATACATCCAATATGTACAATACATATAAATACTGTTACCATGTGATGTACCATTAACAACAAGATTAATACAATAGAAAGATAATTGTAAACATTTAAACTGTATAAATAAATAATTAACACTACGGTTGGATTGTGGAATATTTTCTGTTAACCAGTCACAGTTAATTACTCCTTATTATTGTCATTACTATTACTTCATTAGACTTGAGTGTTTAAAACTATGATATATGTTAATACCACGTATACACTAAATAGTTAAATAACTAAGTATTTTTACTGTTGACATAATTGTAATTTAATCACAGATTAAATTTAACAAATAGTATTAGTAGTATCATTGTCTTAAACAGTTGTTTCAACATGTCATTACAATTAATGATGAATGGTTGAAACTATACTTCTAATATTATTACTAGACAACACACATATTATTACATGATATCGTGGATGCTGTTGCCTAGCACAGCTTGCTGTTTGTGATAAGCTTTAGCGGAAAGCCTTATGCTCACAACCACTTACACGAATTTTATGTATATGTACTGGGAAATTAAACAATGAGTTACAATTTACCTACTTCTTGTTTTAGTGTCACATGTAAATTATAACTATACAACTAATACAATATTACATTAATTATTCGTGTGTTAAAAGATTTAACCATATGTATCATTGTTTGTATAACTTAATTAAGTTTGTTATTTCAAACACATACACATTGTAATATCTTTCCTATAACTTACTATCTTCATGTCACTCATCTCTCCTAATCATATATATATATCTAATGGAAGAATAAGAAGGAGAGAAAGTTACTACAATTTATAAAATGGTTATTACAAATCTAATAACACACGATGTGTTATTACTGGTTGACAATATTCATGAATCCATACGGATTTGTATTAATCTTGTGTTCATTGCAGCGACGCCCGAAGGTGCGCAGCCATAGCTTGGTATTTATTTACTTTTATGTTGTAGGATATACAATATCTCCTATTACTATTGTTACAACTATAACACCATTTACTATTTTTAACATACTTATTATTTTTAACATACTTATTATTTTTAACATACTTATTATTTTTAACATACTTATTATTTTTAACATACTTATTATTTTTAACATGTTATATACAATATCTAACTATGTCATACTCTAGATTTGTAACCTTTATAATGGTTACAATGGTTACAAACATAAACCAAACATAAACCAAACATGGATGCAACTACGTATGTTAAAGGATAGCAATAAAAAACTGTGTCTGCGCACCTTCGCTATATTTTAACATATATGCAATATTTACTCGTATATGTGCATGTATGTGTCTGTCTAATTTGCATAACTAATATTTTAGTCCTGTTATTAGTTATGAAATTTACAATTACCATGTAGGATAACAACTACATTGTTTACAAAATATCTTGATTGAATACTTGTTATCCAATGTAATTGTATCATACCGTTACTATCACTACTACTTTTATTATCCAGACCCATTTAATGAGTACATACAATGTTAGTAACATTGTAAAGTGTAGTATTCACACATTCATAATATATTAAAAGGTTTAATATATATATATATTGGTTATTATGTATTACAACATTATTTTAAATCTTTATGTCTCTTTCGTTTAAATGTCATAGCATATTAAACATATCCAATACTGTAATTATTGTTGTTTGTGTTAATGAACATTATAGTATGTATTTGTAAAAATAAGGTACCTACAGCAAACAATAGTTAAACATACATTTTGTTTAAACCAGTCAAAAACACACATATCTATACTTAAACAAATAAGGATATACGTTGTTAGTAATATTACAAATGTTAAACTTAGTATAAAATAACTCTACATTATATAATGCATGTATTGTGTAATAATATTATTCTTAGTTCTTTTGTGTATTTTTTATATCTGGTTAATTTCCAACAAGAACGTTTATAACAATTACATAGTTAGTATTGGGATAGTCAGTATAAGTTCATTCCATATTATAAATTTCTCATAAAGTTTGTATGTTGTTTATTTCATCATGAAATAAACGTTATAATATTACATCTTGTTACTCAACTCATTCACGACATGTGTTTGACTGATAAGTATTAGTAGCTGTCTCTCTCTCCCTTATCCAAACACTTCCCTCTAACTACTCAACACAATACTGTCTTAATATTATATATGTTTACCCATGTTTTTTGTTTCTTATTTTTTACATTTATTGTCTCATCACACATTAGAATGTCCAGTTACATATGTTATAACAACAATTATACCTTAGTTATTGTAATTTACAAGTTTTTGTATCTTTGTAATTTTTTATCAATGACATAAAAGTAGTTATGTTTACTAATGTTGTGTTATCTATCCTGCATGAAGATGTTGTTGTTGATACCAGTATGTTGAGATCAAGTAGTGTCTTTAACGACTTGTTGAACTATGGTGCTCAAGTGATACACTTTCCAAACCGATACTCATGTGTTGCCAACGTTTACTTGTCGTATATCAATGGTAACAGTATTGTTGTTGATACTACAAGTATCAAAACATGTTTTGAACTTTGTCACTACTTGGATGACAGTAATTTATTACTGTTGTTAGTGAATGAATTGTTAAATAATTTCTCTCAATACAAAGATTTCATATCACAGATAAATACTAACATACAAACAGATATATGTTATCATCTTCCTTACTGTTATAGTACTATAACAGATGATAATTTCTTCACCTCATGGTGTAAACTTAATGTAGATAAAGTAATTAAGATACAAGATACCTTCTACTTGTCTACTATAAAATTTTATGTTGAATGTGGTAAAATAAAGAGACAGTATACACCACATATTTCACAGGATGGTACCAACTATCAAAAACATGGTGTTGTTAAAATTTGGAGTGAAATTATACACAACAATAATGGTTATGGTTGTGATAATGGTAATGAAACATGGTTTGAAGATAAAAAGTGTGAGGAACTAGAAGATAACAAGTTATTCCTTGAACAGGAAATTAATTATGATCATGACAAGAAATGTGGTAGTAATTATCAATGGTACCAAAATGGCAAGTTAAAGTACAGTTGTGTATACTTACATGATATGTTACATGGTACAACTGTGTACCAAGATGAACGAAGAGAGTACACTCATATAACACCATATAAAGAGGGTCAAGTACATGGTATTATTAAGAGAACTGGAATAGATAAGATTAATAACTACGAGAAGCATGTTGTTAATGATGTTATAGATGAGTACAATGATAGTTGGTACCCAATTACCAGTATACAAAAACGCCAGTTTATGAAGACTAATAATAGGTATCAAGGTGAATACAAAGTCTTCTTCGAAGATGGTATACCTCCCTAAAATTGTGTTGTTATTACCAACAAGGTAAATTACATGGTGTCCACAACACATGGTTTAAAAATGTATCTACCACCACATCTATTAATAGTAATATTAATACACACATTGATGATACAACAATTAATATTAGTATTAATGATGATGGTAACAACAATTATCAACTTGCTACCCATCACACCTATGACAATAGTAAGAAGTCTGGATTGTGGAAAGAGTGGTGGCCAAATGGTAATGTAAGACGTGAGTGTGGTTACTTAGATGATGTAAAACATGGATTTTGTGAGGAAAGAGATCAAAGTGGTAAATCGTTATATCGTAGTTTGTACTCTCATGGTAAAAGAAGTAAAAACCATATTATGGAGGTGAATTAACCTATCTAACCTTCAAGAGTATTAAATACAAACTTAAGTAGTAAAATATGTGTGTTTGGCAATAGTTAACCTTACAGGATATTTTGTAAGCCATACGTGTTTCCTATCTTGGATAGGAAAAGAGGGTATATACTATTAGGATAACAATGTTAGTTTATATGTTTGAAGTAGTTATTATAACTTACCATTTGTGATATTAAATTACAATATTATCAGTACATATGTATGTTATGTTATTTTAACACTAAGTACATTTTGTGTTCTAGATGGTTGTTAAACACAAAATGTACTTAGTGGTAGTAGTATCCTATCATTAAACGGTAAACAATATATTGTGCTTTTGTTTTACATAACAATAACATATTTTAACTAGTTGTGTTTGGAACGCCAAATTGTGTATCTTAGGGGTATATATACATTTAATTGTAATATACAAATATTTGTGTGTTACTACTAACTATAGTAACCAGATAGTTACACTAATGCATGTAAGTAACTACCTTGTACATTCATACAATCATTGTGGACCTATTAACCACATAATATTTGTGGTTAGTTGTTTGCACAAATCTCATGTAAATTACATTCTAATTTACATTCTAACTTATATATTTGTTATGGTCATTTGTTATTATATACAAGCGAAATTATATGATCATTGTGGTATTTTGCCTATACGTATTTTATGTAATTATACTTTAATTTATATTGTTATTGTAGTTGTTGTGGGTGTACATACGAGTGCAATTACATAAAATACGTGACAAGCGCAGCGGAGGCAAAATACCACAATGATCATGTGATTATACTGACATAGTTGTTTATTTATATTAGTATAATATAACATTTGTAATGTTATTTAACACATTATTTGTCTGTGTTTTGGGGTGTATAAAGTTTGTTTGATATTCTTTAATATTTGAGATACTATTGTTTTTATATTATTACTGATAATATATGTAAACATATATAATATTGGATATATCGTTACTACGATACCAAAAAACACAATTGTGGATACAATTACAACTTAAAGTTGTAATGATACAGAACATATAAAATTTAATAATACTAACTTATTATAGACGATGCTTTAATTATGTATTACTAATGCAATTATTACAGTTGTTATGTTCCTTAGCAGTGTATTTATGCTTTATATTATTTTAACAAATGTGGGAATAGTAAATTGTTTAAAGTAAAATATGAAATTACCTATTCTATTTATGTAAAATGTTTAACATTACATGTTGCAATAAGAAGTTTACCATTCTTCATGATAGTGGAGATAAAATTATCGGTTCGAAGTATATACAAGATATTGTAGACTTGTCCAATAGTGGAGACGTTACTATTCCAATTCCTGATAGATATTGCACATAGTTGTCAACCACGGTGCAATTTTCACAAGATAACCAGATTCCAATCACAAGTAGAGAACGTTTACTACTATGTTTCCAACTTGAAACGTTGTTAGCTGATGATGGTTACCACAAATGTTGTGTTCAACAAACCTTTAACAATTGGTCTTATATGTGTAATATGGTATACAATGAATTTAATGATGACATGCAATGGCCTTTATTTGTCTTGGCACCTTATGACTTCATTCCAAAAAGCTTATTGGATAACAACTTATTCATGAAACAATGGAATGAAAACAATGTTGGTACAGTTATTAACGTTAATAATAATAACGAAATCTACTACAACAATGTTGAAACATACAACAGGACTAATCAAAAGATCGTTAAGACATACCATACAGTTAACGGTGACAAAGTTGGACATCGAAAAGAAGTACTATATTACAAAGATAGTGACAACATCGAATCTGAAGATAATTATGTTGATAACAAACTAGATGGTACAGTTAGAACGTGGTACAACAATGATCAACATACCGAAGGTCAGCTGCGCTATACTGAGAGAGCAATGGCTCAGCCACAGTCTTGCATCTGAAGAGAGTTATATCTATGGTAAACAAAATGGTTGCTGGAGAAAGTGGTACGCAAATGACCAGCATACTCTTGAGTCTGAAGAAAATCACATCAATGGCAAACCACATGGTACTTGGAAATACTGGTATGACAATGAACAACATACACTCGCATCTGAAAGCTATTATGTTGATGGTAAACAACACGGCGTTTGTAGTGTGTGGTATGACAATGAACAACACACACTCTCTGGACTGAAGAACATTATGTCAATGGTAAACGTGATGGTCTTCAGAGAGAAAGTGGTATGACAATGAACAACAAACCGAAGGTATACCTAAAGAGAAATGGCTGCGCCATACACTCGAACATGAAGGTCATTATGTTGACAGTGAAAAAGCTGGCATTTGGAGATATTGGTACGACGATGAGCAACAAACCACAGGTAGCCTTCGGCATACTCTTGAATCTGAAGGTCTTTATGTTAACGATAAGCATAACGGTCACTGGATTGAGTTTGATCCTGATGGTAACATTACCTTTGACGGTGAATATATTAACGATATTAAACAATAGTCCATATACAAAATATTATATTGACCTCTCAAAGAGGTCAAATCTAGTTACTATCTATTGTATTTAACAGTAAGGAAGAGTATATGTCATAATAAGGTTAAATAATCAACAATCTATTATAATATGATCTCATCGGGTTGTTATCTATTCCAATATTAGAATGAGTAGAATGAGATACATATATCTAGTTGTAAACATACACAATTACATAATACTTGTATATTACATCTAATCACAGTAATAATATAATTACTTACTTGTGTAAATTATCATACTAATACAAGTAAGTAATTACATATATAGTCACACAATTACTGTGGATATTTGCCTACACAAATTTTGTGTAATTGCACTTATAATAACCAAAGATAATACTTGTTTTAAAGTATGTAAAGTACATTAGGTGTGTCTGTTTATTTATATCTCAAAGATATAAAAGATTATGGTACTTACACTTTTAATATATTAAAAGTATAAGTACTCCGTAGTTTTAGATTTTTAACATACATTGTATTTTGCTAACCGTATATGTGTTATGTATACTACTTTTAACTTGTTGAATGCGGAAACGTAATAACAATACACATGATAAAACATGTTACAAAGTACATTATTGTTATTAGTAATTTTCCTATCAACAAACATCTTAAACATGTTACTCAACCCTGTTATCTACTGTTCCTTATATAAATATTGATTTAAAATCTTTACTACATCGAAAATGGTAGATAATTCACATAACAAGGAGTATAATGTCTCATATAATGGTGTAAGAAGTGGGTTATGGAAGACATGGTATGACGATGATGAACAAATTTTGGAGTCTGAGGGGTGCTATGTTAATGGTGAGTTGAATGGTATGTGGAGAGAATGGTATGGTGATGATGACGATGAACAAGTTTTAGAGTCTGAAGGTTATTATGTTAATGGCAAACCACATGGTGTTTGGAGATATTGGTATAACAATGATCTACACACACTTAAGTCTGAACAACATTATGTCAACGGTAAACTAGATGGCGTTTGGAGGTATTGGTATGATACTCAAAGAGAAATCAACGATCAACAAACCACAGGTAGCCTTCGGCATACCGAAGGTGGGCTGCGCCATACACTTGAGAATGAAAGACACTATGTTGATGATAAACCACATGGTGTTTGGAGATGGTGGTACTACAATGATCAGAATACCGAACCAAAGATAGCCTCTGATGAATATATCTCTAATAAGATGTTGCTAGACCAAACTAAGGATAATGATCAACATACACTTAGGCTTGAACAACATTATATTGATGGTAAACTACATGGTGTATGGAGACAATGGTATGACAACAGTCAACACACACTTAAGGTTGAACAACATTACGTCAATGGTAAATTAAATGGTCGTCAACTCGAGTTTGACATTGACGGTAACATTATCTTCGATGGTGAATACATTGACGGTGTTAAACAACAATAATCTATATACAAATATTACATTGACCTCTCGAAGAGGTCAAATCTAGTTACTATTATTACATATAATAGCAAGGAAATATACGTTATAGTATCATCAAATAATAATAACCTATTATGACATAGTTCTGCCAAGCTGTTACTCATTTCAATGTTGGAGTGTATGAAACAAGTTATGTATCTCAAAGATACATATTTTTAACCATAAACATGTAAATAGATATAAGTTGTGAATGTAACACTAATGTTACATTCACAGTTGAATAACATTTGTGTGTTATAATTTATCACAGTAATTATGTAATTGTACTAATACATATAAATTACCATATTAATGTATGTAAATAATTATAAGTATAGTAACACAATTATTGTGGATTTTTGCCTTCGCTGCGCTCATCACAGATTTTGTGTAATTGCACTCTTAGTAATTATATATAGTAGTTGTTTATGTTTTGAACTATGTAAAGTGTTTTGAGAGTGTCTGTTTGCTTATATCTCGAAAATATAAAAATATTGTAATATATTGATTATGTTGTTAATGTAATATCTAATCATCAATAATATTTTATTATAAAATATTAAGTAGATTACATAAGATTTGAAGTGAAAGATAAAAATAATATACAACACAAATTCTGTATGTATCGAGTATATTAATAATCTTTTATTTCCAATTATATTGGAAATAAAACCTAGATAAGGTATAATTAAAAATTACAAATACATTATTTATTGGTAAAGAAAAGAATAGGATGAACGATAGTGATCAAAATAAAATAGATCTTACCGATACTAACAACAATATGGAATATAGTAGTATAGCACGAATCACTAGAGGAAAACTTAACTCCGACAATGATAAGACTAATATTAGTAATATATTTTGTGTATATGCCGAATATATTGAAGATGAACTCATTGATATGGGTTACTTTCCAAGTAATGATGAGCTGATAGGATTTTCTAATGTGCTCCTAAACCTTAAATCAGGAGAAGAATTTCTTATTTTTATGTATTATAATAACTGTAAATATTACAGCAGTAACATGGAAGATGTAATTGTACACTATCAGGAGTTTCCAAATTTTATTAAAGTTATTACCAATCAAGATGTTGAAGAGTTAATTGCCAATTATGATAATATGACTGATAGTGAAATTGTATTGTGTGATTGTCATTACAAATTATGTTACTATTCATCACGACTAACTGATGAACAGCTTCTGCGACTTGTCAAGATCACTAATATTCTAGTATATGATATCGATGAATTACTGTCAAATGGTGAGACTAGATATCATATATTGGCTCATAATACAGTACCAGATTCTCTCTTTGAAAGAGGGCTTAGTTTTACGGAAAACGAAGAGTTCTACAAGTACATTATTAAGAATAATAAAATCTCAGATCGTGCTTTGAATATAATTATTACGAAGTTAATTGAAAAAGAAAAATCCGATGTCTACATAAGTAGACTCACTAGAGTTACGATGAAACTACTTAAAGAGAATTCTTTTATAACAAAAGATCAACTACGAAAACTTGTTATGATTTAGAACTAGATTGCAAGTTGTAGTTCCAATTATAAAAATAAACTTATAGTCACACACACAACATATAATTTGTACCCCATTTTTCTATGTTTTATATTAATCCGAAACACCAGTATTTGATGGGGTAATTAAACATTACATAATTTCAAAGGGTGTATGTAATAGTCTTATAATCTTATATTTGTAATACTTTCTATGAAAGTACTAATTATTTATAGTTAATATAGACAATTTTGAATAAAGTTTATTCATACAATATCTGCTAATAACTGTTTTATGTATCTATATAACACATGTTATCTTCAATACTAACGATTGTAGTTACTAATGTCTCCTTAAATTAGAGACTCTAACATATAAAATTATATATTATGTCAACTCTTTAAACATCGAAGGTAAAACACAATATATATGTTTATTAGAGCGTAAACATTTTTGTTACACTAACATGTTTTGAATATAATATTGTTATTACAACTACAGGTTGTAATTACTATTTACGTGTTATTAGTGAACAATGAGATCTTTCTCGTGTTCCCACAACCATTGTTCATGGGCAATGTCAGCAGTTAACCTTTGAGTGAACAGATGCCTATATATTCAGGATGTAACTTACAAAACCAACGATGACATGAAGAACAGATGGTAAGTGTTTCTTCATCATAGTTTAGCCTCCTAGTCTCAAAACCACTACCATCGACTTTTGACACACCGTCACAAATACCTTGATATACAATAGTACCATCAGACAGATGCGTGACAGGGGCATAATTTTCATAGTCAACATAACTGTTGACCAGATCAATGAATTTTTTAACATCATCAATCTTGGAACAATCCAACTCAAACCACACAATGTAATGATTACAGTCATCATACTGTGACTTATCTTCTGTTTCCAAGGCCTTCTCACCCGGTCTGAAATGATAAGGGAAGCGAAAATCCAGTTCGTGTAGAGGGAATGGTGTTGTGATATCAGATGAACAACAGTGACACATCTGACGTAAAACATTCACCGGTGAAACACATTTCACACCCAATCCTAGTTTCATGACAACTAGAACATTCACCATCATCATCATTCATGTGCGATTAGGGAATGGTTACTAGTGTGTCTAATAACAACTCACTACGCACCTATTTCTTAAACGTCATGTGTTTAGTACGCATTTGTTCCCTTGTTCTACTGTTTAAATAATAGTTAATGCTATCGTGTTAAATATAGTTATACAATGTGTTATAATATATAACAAATGAGTAATTAGTACACTAACAAAGTAAATTACAAGTAACACATAGTTGACATTGAGAGTGTATTAGTTAGTATAGTTATAGTTAACTTGTATTGTTGTAATTACAATTATCATAGCCTAAAATGTTGTTTTCTGTTTATCTTCTATAATTACTAATATCAAAGCACTTTGTTGTAATGATATATTATCATAATTACTAACTATTTACTATCTAATAAACACATGATTTAAACATTATTTGAAACAAGACATTATCTACCAAAAGTTTAGTAAACCTTTTAAACTTACCAAAATTACAATACATACAACATATTTTGTTATTCTTTCACAACACTAACACACCCACAAGCTACTAAATATTTTAACAACATATGCATACGTTTTGTTAAAAAAATATGTTGTATGTATCGGAATCATGTGTTTAGTGTGCATTTTATATAACCATTTTATATAACCATTTTATATAACCATATGATATGGTTGTTATCAACGACATATACATTACTTGTTATGTTTGGTGTATACTGAAAGAACTCTAATGATATATATGTCTAACATAATTCTTACACAACATATACTATTTACTATTTTTGGTGTTGAATGTAATGTAGTTCAGTCAAAAGATACAAACGAGTAATATTAACTTGGAGCTTTAACATGGATAACAACATGTATTTTTGTATTACATAACAAGCAGATGGTACGTCAAGACGATAGGTATATATACCTTAGTAGTATGTTGTTGTAGTCATGAAAGGCAACAGGATAGGATTTATACATTTAAGATTGCAACCAAGCCAAATTATAACTTACTTCAACGTGTATTGTATTTTGTGAGTGAGATGGTACATATTGTCGACACATTGTTGTTTGTGTCTTAACTAATACACATATCTCTAACTACTAGTTTATGTAACTTTAAACTTACAATATTTGTGTTAGTATCTCATTTCATGTTACTGTTTTGTATTCTAGGGACATTGTGTTAACTATGAATACACACAATGTTTACTTAATGTTGGAGTTGTAATGTTACAAACATGTATTATGTAAATTAGTTAAGTCATAATACAACAACATAAGTATGTATTAATTATGGTGGTAGAATAAATCTTGTATCACTCGAACGAATGTATATTGTTTAGTATATTGAAAACTTCGAGTATACAAAAAATTTTACCTACCTTTGTGTATCGTGACAAAAACACACACATGTTTTATAGTGTATACAGAGATACTATTCTTTTAAACAAATATTTTGTTATTGCTACAATAACAACACTTTTACATCTAGATAACATTTTGTATTAAGTAGTATTAAATGTGTTGTAACTTATAAGTTACAACAAATTACATATTTAGTGGTTCTTACATCCAAAAATATGTGATAGTGTAAAATATACCGGTTATATGTTACTCTCATTTACAGTATATTTAAACATAAATGTTTTTGTAATGTTTTTGTGACATGATGTTATACTAAATGGGTTACTACCATAATAAGGTACATTAAAACATAAAGGGGTTAGTTGTATATTTGTAAGTAAAATATACTCACAACTAATATACAATACATTTACTGTTAATGTTACAAATTTTAAAAGTAAGTTCGAATGTTTGTAACGTAAAAAGTTTTACTTGAAGAATACAGATAGGATTAGTAATCATAACTATAACCACATATGTGTTATGACATTGTTAATACATGGAACTAATATTTATAAATATTAGTTCCATGTATTAACATAATAGTAATTGTATACTTTAATTTTTAACCATTGGGTATTGTTTACAATAATTAATACAATACCATTTAATGTTTGAAACAACAAATCTCAAACACAAAATGGTGTTAAGACATACTTTACATGCTTTACATGCTTTACATATCATAGTTACAATACATATTGTAAAATACAAAATTTAGGGATCGGTGTATAATTGATATGTAATTGAAGTAATACAATATACACTAGTATTACGAGTATGTTTTAATATTTTATACAAAGATATAATATACAAGTTTAGTGTTACTCAACCCAAAAATGTCTTCTACCTTTTCTTGTTGTATGGTTTTGAACCATACATACTTATATAATGTGTAAAATTGGAAACCTACTAACATACCACATACACATTAATGTTAATATTAATAATCTTAATTGTGTAAGATACTATCAACACAACACAAATTTAATGTTTGTATAAGTTATTGTAATAACAGACAGAACAGAACTACATACAACATATTAACTAAACAACATATTGTTTAGTATAAAATCTTTAACTCACACCATGTTGAAGACTCCAACATATATTAGTATATGTTAACTCTCTGTCATAGTAAACTTTAAAACATAAAATACAAAATACAAAGTAAAACATATGTTAAGTTTAAAATTCTATTCCACTTAGTTCTCTTTCTTATTCATACTACTTCTTTTCACCCATTTTATTTCTAGATATATCCCTCTCCCTCTCCCTCTCCCTCTCCCTCTCCCTCTCCCCCTCCCCCTCTCCCTCATACATATTAGTATAATTACATATTATCTGTGTAGCACCATGAACCACATAATATTCATGCATAGGATCGATTACACAAACGATATTTACTTATTTAATATTAGTACAAATAACGCAAAATCCATATAATTAATCCTATTTACTAGTATATTGTTGTACTAATACATATAACCTTAATGAGGAGGAGGAGGAAGATGAGGAGGAAGGAGAGGTATAACAAATTAAATTTAAGGTATATTTATATACATGTATACTTTTCATATCAAACTAAAATACCAAAATAAGATACTAAACAAATTTACTGTTTTTATAAATAGATCATTTATTTGCACCCCAAATATATATATATGTAATGTAAAACAATACATCATCACCAATATTAATTATTTCGTAATAGCTAAGCTATTATAATACTTAAATTAACATATATGTTAGTATATTTAAAAGTAAACAATATTAATTTTATCATGTCTACAGTTAACAACATCTTAGATATACCAAATTACAAATATTTGTAATTTGGACAATTTTATGATATTTTTCATTCTAGTTTAAATAAAATTAAATAATAATATATGTTGGTAAATACTATATTTTTTACATTATAGTGAGTTTTAAGGTGAGAGATGAGAGGAGGGAGAAGGAGAGAGGGAAAGAAGTGAATGAAAAAAGGAAAATGAGTATTGATTAATAAAGTTAAATATATTAATAATGTGGATTATGAAGGAGGTAAACAAAAATGATAATAAACATTTTAGTAGTAAACAAAAATGGATGTCGGTGATGTTTTTGAACAACTCGGCGTTCCCCAAGAATTAGACTTGGGTAATGAACATGATGAAGGAGACGAAACTTTGGATGAACATATTACACGTATGGATGCATCGAGAGCAGCACTCACACCAAATAGAAGTACATATGGATTAGGTGTAACAATCATCAGAAATTCTGATGTGGCTAAAAATTATAAGTCTGCACTGGATCGTATCCAAAAACAGGGTGAATCGTTCAATCCTTTGTTACAATTGTTACCACCTGTTGCTTGTACTGGTTGTGGTAAACGTCTTAACTTCTTGAAGTTACACAAGTTATTAGGACAAGGAGTGAATATGAGACAAGCCATGGATGATTCAGGTGGTATTCGTATTTGTTGTTCTGCTGCTATGATGGAGGATCCATATACTGTCGAGATTCAGAAGTCTCTAAAGAATAAGGCTGAATCCGAGGTTGATGTTCGCGAAACATTTGACAATTTGATGACATCGGCTGAAACACTGGATAATGATATCACTGCACTCATTTCTGGTAAACATAGTAGTGTAAACCAATTGTTCATACCTGGTCTTCGTGATGTACTGTTTGATTATGATGGTTTTATCATTCATGACATTACCATGTTACCTAAACCTTTAGTTGAAATTAATATTCCCGATGATCCCGAAATTCGGGAATATTTGCAGCAGACAGCTATGGGTTCCAGTGGTGCAGGTATTAGCTTTGTATCAGGTCAATATGGTGAAGGAGGTGAGGGTGAAAACGATACCGCCTTTTCATATCTACTTGAATCATTTCGCAGTTCAACCGTATCTGCCAATTAACGTCCTCATCCTCCTCCTCATCATCCTCATCATCATCATCATCATTCACTAATAAACTCACAAGTATTCATATCAACACATCTACAATAGATATTACAATGGTAATGTAACATTATCATAACTTACAATATACATAGTTTACAATATACGTAACTATTACATATACAATTATTGATGTAATAATGTTGTTACCAACACCGAAATATGTAATAATGTTTGACATAATAAGTTACAACATCAAACATTTTCTTTACATACAAATTATTGGATTATCGGGTAATCCAAAGTTAACAACTACTACCGTATTTACAGTATATAATATTGTTATAGTTAAATGTAAAGACAAATGTAACACGTTTGTTTTTACGTTTGTTTTTACCTATATTATATGTTAAATAGTATGTTGGTTTAAACCAAGTTTAAGTTTATGTTTTATACTAAATTATGCATGTGATTACTACCAGATTATGTAATACAAAACTTTATTTAATAAGTTTTATGTATAAAGATAAATGTTTATAGTGACAATATAAAATTGTATATACGTTATATATTTGATGATAGTTAATATTACATGGATTACATAGATTACAGAAGTTACAATAATATATTTGGAATATATTAATTCTTGTATATAACTTACAATATAAAGATAGATAGTAAGTTATATATATATATATATATATTATAATATGGTTAACTAATTGTAATTATAATTATAATTATAATTATAATATTTTAACTGTGGTTTTTAAATATCCTTAATACCAACTGGTACGGCATCGGACACTACATTGTTTGATAACATGGTTTTGATGTTAAAAATTGGAGATAAGGATGGGAATGACGTTTGTGCATATGATGTTAAGGGTGTAAGTGCAGATATTTCCAATCCATCTTGAGTATAAAACCGGCCGTCAACAGGATTAAACTCTATGAGATTTTGGGGTATGAAAAACCGTTCACGAACTGGTGATTGGTAGGTGAGAGCAGCCCCAACCGCTAATTGGTCATCCAACTGCCTCAACTTTTGTATATCATAGGCCGTTAGTGACATCCAGTATATATTGTCGGTTAATATTAACCAACTATCC
>Ga0302300_1000226_pt1 | contig 45303 bp, 33 predicted proteins | sample III_Palsa_E1_1_FD_198756 | JGI IMG/M metagenome (GOLD analysis project Ga0302300, IMG submission 198756) | Peat permafrost microbial communities from Stordalen Mire near Abisko, Sweden - III_Palsa_E1_1 | ecosystem: Environmental > Terrestrial > Soil > Palsa > Peat permafrost | place: Sweden...
TCCTTGTAGTCGTCCTTGTAGTCGTCCTTGTAGTCGTCCTTGTAGTCGTCCTTGTAGTCGTCCTTGTAGTCGTCCTTGTAGTCGTCCTTGTAGTCGTCCTTGTAGTCGTCCTTGTAGTCGTCTTTGTAGTCGTCCTTGTAGTCGTCTTTGTAGTCGTCTTTAAAGTAATCGTCAAGTTAGTCGCCAAAGTGATTGTTGGGTTTGTCGCCGAAGTAATCGTCTAAATAATATCAAATTAATAGAAAAAATTGATTTCTTAACAATATAAATAACTCATTAATTAAAACACAATGACACTATCAATAACAGATCGCTTCTTTGAAGTTGTTGTTCCTATTGCCTTCGCATTGATTTCAATCTGTATCTTCAGTGGGATTGACTACACTCTTCATTTGTCGAACACAGATCGCACATGCAACAACAAAGCAACTCTTGATGTCTACACTTTTTTGCTTCTCTCGAGTATTGCCTATTTTCTTCTTTCACTTGGAATTTTAGGAAACATGCTCCATTCCAAAATGACTGATCGCAGATCGAGTAATTTATCAACATGCAGTGGATGCATGTCCGCTTGTTTTGGCATCATGATTTTCATTGATTGTACCTTCTTCATCATTGGAATCTCAAGTCTACAAGTTGATCTTATCTGCTCGAAATCATTGATCATTGGAATGTGGATGTTTGCAGGGTATTTCATTTTTATTTGTGCTTTTTTCGTTATTTTAGTCATTGGACTATTTTGCCATTGTCTCAGGTAAAAATGCCATAATAATTTATGACGTTTTTCCCCAGAAATATTTCAAATCCTTAACCGTCTCACAAAAATGAATACCATTCATACAGACATTCTGTACCAAACTGAAATCCTCAATCTTAATGACTTGATCAACTGTATACATAAATTCAGTACTAAATTTACCATAAGCACAAGGATAACTATTACCTTCTTCATCATAAATGGCAAGAACTTTACAATGATCAGTCCTGTTCTTATTCGAACAACAAATCGTTTTGGAATTTTTGAGTATCTCTAATTCAACAATGACTTGTTTTTGACCTTTCGGACTATAAAACCATCCATACTTGTAGCCTCTCATGATCAACGTCGACGAGTTAGTTTTAATGTCAATCTCAACTATTTCATTATTCTCATTATTCATAACAACTTTGTCAGATTTCATGTCAATCTTAATGTTCTTATCAGCCTTGACAACTTCTTTCATTTTACCTTTTGCTCCACCAATCGCACCACCAGTCGCACCACCAGCGTAGTATCGTAAACTATATTGTGACAAATCAGGATAATATATGGCATAATAATCATTGTCATTCTGAGTTAAACTACTCACAGGATAACCTTTAAAAATATCATAACATAAAAAATCATGACCAGTCTTATACTGTGTCATCAGAAGCAGAATTTGCCAATTAAATTGATCTTGTAAATACATAAATATTTTTTCTGGTTCATTCCAAAATAATTCGATTATATCTGTTTCAACGACGTTAGAATTATAATCACATTTCCATTTATCAAGCATTTCGAATTTCTTTTTTGTATTAGTGTATGACATCTTTTCTGGTAATGACATTCTCATCAGATAACCACCAAAAAACAAACCTGGATCGGTCGGTGAATAATCAACATCAGTATGATGTTCTTTCGTGTCATCACTATGACCAATAAATCGAAAATAAGCAATTGTTTTGTTTTGATAAGTAAATCTCAAGTTGTATTTCACACCACAATCAGTCAATGTTTGATGAACAATGACATCAAAATTATCACGAATATATGAAATTTTTATGATTGATTTCGTTTGAGTCTGTTTAAGAACATCACATCTGACGTTCTTGTTAACTGTACTACTGGCATTGTAAGTAATTGTTGGGGTATTCTTCCATTCAACAAAAATTGAAAATGGATAGATAATCTGATTCTTAAAACCGATGAATTTGCTCATTATTCCGTAATATTTATCTGTCACGAAAAAATGATTGTCTTCGAATGCCAATTTATTTTCGATTTTAAGATCTGGATGAAGACTATTGACGTGCTCATAAAGATTATCATAGAATTTTTTCGGTGATAACTTCATAACAGATGTAGTTTCGCTAATATCGAGAACAACTTGACCATTATGACAAGCGAAGAAGGATTGATTTTTTTGATTCGCTTTGAAAATGAGAATACCATCAATTAAAGAATGATCAATGTTATAAAATTCATTCTCAGATAGTGGCTGTTGTAGTTGATAAATGATATGTGTGTCATCATCAACAACTTCTAAAATATTCTTTTCGAAAGTATAAAAATAATATTCTGAAACAACTTTACTGTCAATTTGTTGACGATTTGTGATGATCCATTGGTCGTCCGTTTGAAAATATTGTTTCAGTGGAATACTAATTGTCTTGTCATCAAAAGTAAAATGGCCATCAATTTCATCAAACATAAGCACACATTTCACATTTTCATAAATAATGTAATAGACACGATAACGACATTCATATAAAATGCGCAAATAGGCTAAATGAGGTAGTGTAATATGTTGATAGTCGACGTAATCGTCATTCTTATATCTTTCGAAATCATCAAGACTCTGCCATAATTTTTGAAAAATACCTTCTAATGCATGATGTGGAATTTGTTCATGATTCTTGTAAAACCATTGGAAGAGTATTTCGTGAGAATTATCTTCAGAATTAATGGCAAGATCAGGTAAAGGGTAATTATCAAGAAGAATCATTTTGTTTATTTTAATTGAGATAATAAGTACAGATATCAATTTTTTTCATAACTGTAAGTTATGAAAATAAAGTGTAATCGGAATGATTCAATTTTTTGAAATTAGATTTACGAATCATCCTCAGTATTAGAAGATTCGAACACCCAACCACATTCAATATTACCTTCAGGTGAGGGTTGTGAAGGATACATATAATCTATTTTTTTGATTGCACTCTGAAATTCATTTTTGACGTTAGGAAAAAATGTAATATTAATGTTATCACTTTTGTTAACTTCAAGATTGACCAAATGAAGGAATGAAAGATCTAAATTGAGATCCATTAATTCATCCTTATTTGAACTAAAATGTAATTTCAGTTCACATAATTTTTGACAATTTTTCAAACTAGCAATCAAAGAATGAACAAATTTACTAATAATAATAGAGTCATCAAATGAAATATCTAATTTTAGACTTTCAATCACTTGAAATGAAAAATGGAAAGTATCGTATTTAATGTAAATCGATTGTTGTGTTGTTGTTTCATTTTTTCGAAAATTGATTGGTACATATTCAGAATAGTGTAATGCATTCAATAAAGAACTATTTCGAATAATTTTTTTCAATTGATTTAAAATAATCGGTTTGTCATACAAACAAATCATGTCGCATTCAATTGCTTCTACGTTTGGAAAAATATTTAACTCATCCATTTTAATACCACAACTAATAATGTATTTTATTTGTTTCACTGGAATATCAGTTTCAACGAATGCCGATGGAGAATACTCAGATAATGTATCAATATTTTTTGGCAATTTGTGTAAATCCAATTTATGATAAATCGAAGGTGTATCTGTTTGTGAATAAATGACGTAGTGATCAAAAAAGAGAATTGATTTCAAAGATTCTAAGACATATAATTCATTTATCATTGAATGACAAAGATTGCCACCATACATAAAACCAAATGTTTGTAATGTCTGAGGGAAAAGTTTCTCACAATCAGTCATTAAATAAGTACCTGGAGAACTCAAAATAAAGATATATTTCACATGTTCAGGAAATGGTTTGTTAAAAATCAATTTGACATATCGAGCATAAATTGTTAATTTTTCTGTTTTGAGTGGTATTTGGTCTGTTTCGAAAATATATGTTTCAGGAATAAGAGCATGATTCTTATGATAGTTGGGTGATATATCAGAATATTGATCTCTAATAAATTTTGAGTGTGAATAATTCATGAAATTATGAAAACCATGATTATTAAGATATTTTCCAGATGATAAAAGAGACATGTTTTATTGTTATAATCATAGAGTAATTAAAATGATCAGTTTTTTCTCAAGACTGGTAAGTCGAGAGAAACAAAATGTAAGTGGAATACTTCAGTTTTTTCTCAAGACTGATAAGTTGAGAGAAACACAATGAGGGTGAATGTTAAGTAATTCAATTAACATAAGGTAAAAAAATTGATAAATCAACAATCTAATATTACTTAATAAATAATTATTAAACATGGTACTTATTGAACTTGACATCAGTGGCATGAAAAAAATGACCGTGATGGAATCAACTTTGAATGGTTCACATGTATTGAAAAATCAACTTAAGTTAAATAGAGTCGATAACACGCTATATATTGATATTGATCCAGAATTATTTGCAATTGTTCTGGAATATTTGCGAATTGGTCACATTATCAATAGTCGATTTGATACAGATGTTATTACTGGACTGTTCGAATATTATTTTACTGAGTTGACTGATGACATGATTAGAAAAATTTACAAAATAAAATCAATTGCAGAACAAGTATTTGCTGGAAATAAAGTTATCACATTTACAGATTCTATGATTTATGAAATATCAGGAATAATGCACATTAGTGTTACAAGTAAAGAGGCTTTTGATGATTGTAAATGCTATAAAAAAATTGACGATAGTTTTAGAAATTTTAGAGCAACTAAATTACGTCATGCAATCAGTATTACAAAATTGAATCCATTATCTAATGATATAACATTAGATTTAGAAAAATGGTATAATAATACTGCCAAAGTGTGTATAATAATTTCACAAATAATTGATATGGAATGTCTAGAAGACAAATCAGAAGATCATTTGTCTTTTGATAAAAAAATTAAAATCAAAATAGTGTGTGTTGTCTGTTTTAATAACACAAATTTGAATCAAAACATTGATATATGTATTAAAAATAATGGGTCGAAATCACTGATGTATTCAAGCACATTTCAACCATTTAGAAATTTTTGTAGTAAATTCGTAATTAACAACAAACAATCTATTTATGAGCTTTTAGAACGATTCAATAATGAACTAATAACGGATGTTGATAATAATTTCAATCTTTGGGGAGTGCGAATTTCATCAATCACAAATGAATATAAATTAACATCATTGAATGCATTTAATGACGATAATGATCTTTATTTGTTGAAAATAACAAAAAATTCAGAATACATTCTGAAATGCGAAAATAATAGTGTTATTAAGGTTGGCGAAATTAACATATTAAAAACGAAATATTACCTACAATTATCTTTTTAAATGTATTATTAATCAATAATATTTTTAATTTGGTTTAACTCTCAAAATAATTTGATCAATTAATTTTAATGTTTTCATAACTTCAATCAATTTTGGATCAGTTTTTCTATCAGCATGAAATGGTTGAATAACACTTTTTTGTTCAAACAAATCAACAACATAACGATGCACTTTATCGATACAGTAAGTGAAACACTTCAGTTTTTTTAAGGAAATAAGTTAATAATCTTTAAAAAATCTCTTTGCTTTACTCTTCTTCAGTGTATCATATTCTTCTTTTGTTATGGTTGATTTAACAAAATCGATGTTTGTTCCCTCTGAACCACCAACTTCAGTATCCTGATAAAAGATTGGGTTACCAAGTGCATAAACATTATAGAACAATTTGTCACGTGCTAGGGGAATATCCCAGACAAGTGATTTTGTTAAAACAGATTGTAGACAGGTATCAGCAATATGCATGGCATAATCATAACTAGCTACAAAGACACCATGAGTAGTGAGCATATTAGCATCGTGATACAAATGAGGGAATTCTTCTGATTGCACAATTTTGATGGTATTTTGTGATCCATATGCACTGTTATCACTCAAATCAACTGACCAAACTGATATTCCGATAAACACAGCATCAGTATTATCAGGATAAGTGAAATTTTGATTCTTGAATGAAAAAACACTGACATCATTCTCAATCATAATGAATGGCTCAAAGACTTCTTTCTTGAGATGAGTCAGAATTGTATGAACAACTGTCAATGATGTTGTCTCAGAAAATGACAACTTGTTTGTTGATGCTGGTCCTTCAATCAAATGAAAATTAAATCCATGCACCTTCTCAAGATTCCTCAGATGCACCTTTTTAGCATCATCACCAGCATATGTTAAACAATAAATAGGAGTATTAGCCAAGCTGAATTGCTTCATTATATTCTAATTCTCAAAATTCAATGTCGTTGTGAACACATTCATGGTATGTATAAAACTTTATGACCGAGAGGTTGACCAGGATTAAAAATAGAAAATCTATAGTTATCGATAATGAAAAATGGTTTTGTATTCTCTGGTAAAGTTTTGACAATTTCATTGATTTGTTCTTGATTAGTTAGATTTTTGCGATTATTATTAAAAGAAATTGTATTGTAAATACTTCCTATTGTTGTATCAGGTGAAATATTTGATGTGATAATAACATTATCTTTTACTAAACGTTCATATTTAGGCAACATACCATACATAACACAAATAGTTATTTTCTTTGATTGATAAATTTGTGTTCGATCAGTGATTTCTTCTGTCATTTCAAATTCAGTATCACTCGGATAAACACTTTTAACATACTCAATTGTTTCTTCGACGACATTATTCTGTTTCGTACCAATGATATACACTAGATTTCTCTTGACAAATTCTTTCTTCAGTTTATCACTGAATTCTTCGAAGATGAGATTTATTTCCATTAGTTAATTAATAGTAATAAATTTTAATAGATTTCATAATAAACGTAAATTGGCTCTAATCTTATTTTCGAGTTAATGGCCATGATTTGACGACCAAACGACATATCATTGTCTTCTGCATAATCCCAGATAACCAGGATATTTGGTACTGTCTGATGATTTTTCAAAAATTCGAGAACATATTGATAATTGTTTTTGACGACTCTAATTTCAATCATTTCAGCATTTGGGAATGATAGAATTCCAGTAATTGTTTTGTGATTTAAAAATTCGAGTTCAACAGATTTGACATACTGATTGGAAAAATCACCATGTTCATGAATCTGCATTCGAAGATGATACAAATTAACAAGATGTGCAATACTTTCATGATGTTTAACGTTGTAGTGTAAATATAAAAGTGAATGAGGCACATTACCAAGACCAATGAAGCCTTTGTAATATGTCAGTTTATTTGATATGATATGAGGAATATCAGTTGATATGTCATATTCTTTGTGAGTGATATGCAAAAATTGTAATTCAGGTGCACATGTCAAAAAATCTGACCAATTGACTATATCATACAAATTAAAGGAAATCATTTCAATTGTTTTCGGATTAATCAATTTAAACAGATCCATTTTGGGTGATGCGTCAGAAAGACATTGATGAGATGGTAACATAAATTTTTTAAAATTAAAATGATGATCTGATAAAAGTGAAGCACCAATAAATGTTGTTGTTGAAGGAGGGATGTGAGTCATATTCATAGTATGTGCATAAATTGTTTCGATTGCAGGAAAAAACAGAGAATGATCTTTAAAAAAATGATTGATAACTGGTTCCAAATTGCCACCATAATAAATATCCATTTTTTTAACAATTGATGCAGTGTCGCGATCTGATAAGACAAGAACAGGTGGGTTTTTTTGTGTTTTATAAATTAACCTTGTCATCGTTTGTAATGCCAGACAACCTGATCTATCTTCGTAAAGTTGCGATTGAAAAACATCAATATTTTGACGAGTTTCTAATTTTTCGATCAAAACGAGACAATCATTCTTGAAATGATGTTTTTCTTTTGTTTTGCGTAAACAAATCAATTCTTTGAGATGACTTAAATCAGGTAAATCTTCATAATAATCATGCATGAGTGCTAGTTGTAAGACTGACTCAGGAAGAAAGTGTTTTGTTATTGGACGTGAACCGTAATATTTGAGGGAATAATAACCTTTCGGTAGTAATGGAATATCGTCTTCATCGCGATTGATGATTAATTTGTCGGTTGTTATTGCAGAAAAATCTGTTTTCATACCATTGACAATAGTCAAAGAATCTAGTTTTCCAAAATTATGAGTGATTATTGTATTTGATATGTGTAAATGAAGGTGTTTGAGGTGTTCTGCATTAATGACAAGATGATCAATGCTATCTGAAAAGAGATGTAATTGACGAAGAGCAGGTGCGACAATTTTAAGATTTGAGTGTGTTGTGTCAAGCGTTAGCGATAAATTTTCAATACTTGGATGATTCAAAAGAGTATTTTCCACGAATAATGTATCTTTATTGTTAATGCTTGTCATAGTTAGTTTTTTGAGATTCGGACATTTAATTGTTGAATCGGAATGAATACTAGCAATCACATCACCAACAATAGATAAATCTTGGATTGATTCACTAACAATGTTGAATACGTCTTTATGAGCATAAAAATGCAAAATCTTTAAAAAATGAAATTCGTGCAACAATGACAAATTTTTTAATGAACATATCAATGAAACAATCGTATGAGGAAGATACTGTAAATCTAATTCGTGAGCACATGACAATTCCTGTAGATGATCCATATATTTCCAATATTTGCTCATAAAATCGTTGAAATCAATATTATCGATGTATTTTTTATTTGGTAATGTAATAAATCCTAAATTTAATTGAGTTATTGATCTTAATTTTTCAGGGTATTTTAGCGTAATAATGTTTTTATTAGATTGATTAGATGTGACAGTATACTCGAAATCTGATATTCTCATGGTGTTTTTAATTAATAATATGGAGGATATTGTTAATTAATCAAATTTTTTCTGAAACAGAATGATTCAAATTTTTTTACATCGCAAGTGTTTAGTATTCACCAATATAACGACCACCTGGATGTGTCATCGTATTCATATGATAAATACAAACATTATAACCGTATTTTGCATAGTTTCGACAATAGATACACTTTCTTAGGTGACGATGTTTAGAATGATAAGAACAAACTAAATGCATACAAGAGGGACATTTTCGAGCATGTGAATTACAACTAGAATTATTGTAATAACAATCATTGAATGTTTGTTTCTTTTTGATTTCTTTCGGTACCTCCTTCTTGTTATTTTTTTGAAGACAACGTTGACATGCACTATCATAAACAACAGCATAATCGTACGGGTCATATTCCCAATAGAATTCACTCAAGATTACTTTTTCTTTACAACTATAACATTTCTTGTATTTAACATCACGAAGTAAATGAGTATCGAGTGATGTAATGAAATCATTGTTTTTGTTAAGACACTCAATTAATTTACGGCACAAGATGGCATATTCGTGAAATGTTTTGTAATCAAGATTAATTGTGTCATAATATGAGACAGAATTTGTTCTCTTACGAAAACAATGACGTGTTTCATGAATGACTTTCTTTTGTTGTGCTTTAATGTTTTTAGTGGTGATTTCTTGGACGATTGATTGTTTAATTGATTCGAGAGATTTTGACCGTTTCATTGGATGGATAGTTTTCTTGACACTGAAAATTTTATCAAATAATTTTTCTTTAATCCATTCTTGTTCTTTCTTGTATCCTAATGCTTCACTCTTAAATTTATCCAATGTGACATGATCGAATCTATACAAATGCGATTTGTTCATAGATATCAATAAATCGACACTAATAGAAAGATCGTGTATTTTATTGTCAATGAGTAACATCATTACTATTAACGTTACTATGTAATTAAATATCTAGTAAGTAGACGAGAAATCAAATTTTTTGAAAATGGTAACTAAAAATATTTCTTTAAATTACTTTATTTTACATAAAATAATTTAAGAATTAAAGTGTAATTAAAACACCTTTAATTTTTTAAAAATTCTTCAATGCAAAAACAATTTCTTGATTAGTAAGATCAGGGAATACCAATGACAATAAACTTATGTAAGTGGTATTAATAATAATATGTATGATGATACTGTCTTTCAATTCAGGATATACATCGACAACTTTTTTCAGAAAAACAACCGATAATGGTTTTTTTGCTAAAATCAAATCATATGTATCATCTTCTGTTTTCAATTTGACATAATTATTAAATACATAATCATTAAATTCTTGAGATTTTGTTGCAAAAAGAATCTTTTCAATTATGCTTGCGTTATCACTTTCAAATGTAGAAAGAATGTTCCAAAATTCCATTTGTTCATCGAGTTTCATCCATTCAAAATAATTCGATAAAATTTTGAAAAGATACACTTTTTTTTCTTTACTAAGCTTATTGTGACGCAAATATTCTAGCGATAATTCAACAAAATTATCTTCTGATAATATTGATTCATCCTGATCAGAATTATCTAACTCATAATTGATAAATTCACAAATACCGAGATAATTATCTTCTTTGATATTGATATTTCGAATGATATTCTCACTATGAATATTGGCATCATATTTTTCCAAAAATAAAATCATCAATTGTATTACCTTTTCACTATTGTCACCATAAATTAATTTTGCAATATTAATTAAATATTCTTTGTTAATTAAACATTCAAAATGTTCAATGAATGATTTGGGAATTTTGATGACATCATGATTTTTAAGAAAATTTCTTAATAGATAAAAATACATCAAATCGCTTGTGACACCTGTCATTCTATCTATTTCGAGATCATCTTCAGTCAATTCCATCTTTAACATGAACAACCTTCTGATATGTTGAATATATTTCCACGAAAATGTACTTTTGGTGTATTCCGTCAAATTGTTATCAATAATTGTTCTAAAAATTAATCCGTAAATATCATTTTCGATAACTTCCAATAGTATTTGTTTATTTTTTTGGACATGATATATAATATTATTACCTACATACACACTATCGTCATCAATAAATTTTTTGAATACTTCAAGTTCGGTCATACTAGTGATTTATTATTTAATGTTCATTAAATAATGAATAATCAATTTTTTTTAAGGCTGTAAGCCGAAAAAACAAAGTGTAGTTGGAATAACTCAATTTTTTCTAAGGCTGTAAGCCGAAAAAACAAAGTGTAGTCGGAACAACTCAATTTTTTTAAGGCTGTAAGCCGAAAAAACAAAGTGTAATCGGAACAACTCAATTTTTTTAAAGGCTGTGAGTCAAACAACCTTTGGTAAGCGGAGCAACCTTTGGTAAGTCGAAGAAACAAAGTGTAGACGAAATAACTCATTTTTTTATAAAAATTTATTCTTGAGAGCAAAGATGATGTCTTGATCTGTTAAGCCAGGAAAAACAGTTGATAACATATCATTATTATGGTGTATTAAACGAATAATGATACTGTCTTTCACATGTGGATACAATGTAGCTACTTTTTGAAAAAAATACTTTGTACAAGGAGTGAGACAAATATCTGTAAAAGTAATTCTCATCACTCCGTGTTCTGATTGTAATTGATCATATTTTTCGAATGCGTAATCTATGAATACTTCAGACGTTGTATGAAAAAGAACATATTCTATGAGACGTAAAACATCGTGACGAATACTTTCAATTGAAATCACGATATCCCAAAATTCAATTTGATCATCTAATCTCATCCATTCGAAAAAATCAACCACGTTTATTAAAAAACGTTCTTTTGCTTCGTCTTCTACTTGACTACTCTTCTTCTTATGTTGACGCAAATAATCTAGTGATAATTCAACAATATTATTTTCTGTTACATTTACATCATCATAAAAAAAATCACGGATTGAATGATAAATATCATCTTTACCCCACGTCGTCGACGAATAACACTGTGTGTCAATATTCGAATCATATTTTTCGAGAAATAACAAAAATAAATGTACTGGTTTGAGATTAATATCAGAATTAAATTTATCCTTCCATAAATCATCCATGATATCTTCAACAGTGTTACTAAAATATTTAGCGATGTAAATAAAATATTGTTTATCACTCAAACTCTCATAATGTTTAACAAATGATTCTGGAATTTCATGAACATCATAATCATGCAAAAAATGTGTCAAAATGCCAAAATATGCTGGTGTGAATGTTAAACCATGCATTCTTTCAGGTTCAAGATTTTTTTTTGTCATTTTTATGCCACGATTAACAAAATTAACAAACGACACATTGATTTTCTGAATATATCTCCATTCGTAATTACTTTTGATAAATTTTGATAGGTCGTGTTCGTATATACACGTTAATATTAAACTATATACATCAGTATCAATTATTTTCAATAGTGATTTTTTATGTTGTCTTGCATATTTGAAGGTTGTTAAACCTGATATATCATCGTCATCAATATAATTTTTGAATATTTCAATAGACATTTATTATTTAATATTTATTGAATAATAAATAATCAATTTTTTCTGAGACTTTTATCCCTAAAAAAATTTATTCTTTAAAGCAGAGATAATTTCTTGATTGGTCAAATTAGGAAATACAACTAGTAACATAAAACTATTACAAATAATAAGAAGAATAATGATACCATCTTTCAAGCGGGGATACAATTGAACAACTCTTTGAAAGAAAAACTCTGTGCAAGGTATCAAACCAATATCTTTAAAAGTAATTCTTATTATTTCCTTTTCTGAATATAATTTATCATATTTATCAAATGCGTAATCAATAAATACTATGGATGATGTATGAGAGAGAACCCGTTCAATAACTCTTAAACTGCAATGATTATTACTTTCTGTTGATGTAATAATATTCCAAAATTCAATTTGATCGTCAAATATCATCCATTCGAAATAATCTGCCATATTTGTTAACAAATTTTCTTTCTTTGCATCTGCAACAAATTCACCTTTATTTTTGTTTTTACTTAAATAATTTAATGAATGCTTAATGATGTTATCTTCTGTGATATCTTCATCGAAATAATTATTAATTCGTTTGTAAATTTCCTGTTTACTAAAAATTATATCATCTTTATTGATGTCTAAATCATATTTATTTAAAAATGATATCATTAATCGTATTGAATTTAATTTAAATTCATCATTCAGAATAATTTTAGGTTTCCATAAATCTTCTACACAATCACAAATCGAACAATCAATGAGTGATGAGATCTCATAAAAATATGAAGGATGTTTTAAAGATTCATACTGTTTGAAGAATGATTCTGGTATTTCAAAGATTTCATTATTTATGAATTTTTCAAACATTTCAAGCGACATTGTAGACTGTATTACAAAATAAATTTATTTCTAAAACATCTCGAAAACAACATATTTCAATGTTATTTGTTTTTTAATGTTAGAAAACAAATAATTAATTCTTAAAGATTGAAATGTTCTTTCAAAATGTCAACAATTTCTCGATCCGTCGTATTGGAAAATAATTCATTATACATCTCGATATTATTCATAAAATAATAAATCACCAACGTATTTCTACTTTCTGGGTGAACTTGTAGTAATTTTATAATGTAACATGATTCAATTGTATCATCGAAATTAAATGGTAAGAGATCATCATTCATTGTTTTAAGTTTGTCATATTGATCAAAAATAAAATCAATGAAAATTTCAGAAGTGGTTGAGACAATTGTTGATAACAGTAAATATTCATCAATATTTTTTAGAATATTCCAAATTGATATTTGTTCGCTCATTGACATCCATTCAAAATAATTACAAAGAGATTTCAAAAAATAATCTAATGTACACAATTCGTTAATTTCGTTTTCAGGCAAATTTAAAAAAAACCCAATAATATTCTCATCATTAATTTCTTGACCATGTAAAATATACACACCAGTATCATCATCATAATGAGTAAACATATTCATATTTTCTACGATAACATCAAAAACATAAGATCGTGTATTACCTCCAATAGAACTATTCTCATCCTCGGAATCAATTATATCATTATGATATCCTTCATTTATTGTTTTTGTAGATAGTATGCACTCAAAATCATATTTATTAATCATCATAATGAATAATTCAACTAATTTTAAATAATAAGAGTTATCATGCAATGAGGTACCAAGATTATTATCCCAAAACGACTTGAAATCGCAATAAATATCATTCATTATCAGATTAAAAATTATAAACGAATAACTAGAATAATAACCAGTAACTTCTAATTCATTGTAATGTTCTAAAAATGATGTCGGTATATCAATAACATCATTCTCTTGCAAAAATGATTTTATTAAACCAAAATAAACATAAGAATCTTTAAGACCAATAATCCTTTCTAATTCTAAGTCTTCCTTTGTAATTTGTTGATTTGGATTTATGTGAAAAAAATATTTCCACGGATATTTTAATTTAACAATAATACTTGAATCACCATTAAGATAATATGACAATAATATATCATAAAAATGATCACTTAATGATATTTCGGATAATTCATGATATTTATCGCTAACATATTGTGAAGCTTCTTTAATTTTATCTTCATTAATAAAACGTTTAAATTCTTCGTAACTCATCTATGATTCAAATTTTATTAAATCATAAATTAATCAATTTTTTACGAAAGTTCTGTATATATTCGTCAGAAACGCGAAAACAAAGACGATTGACATGACAATTTATTTGTTAAAATTGAAATTATTTCCTAACGTTACGAGCCAGGAAATAATTTAGCGTAGACATTCACACAAATACGGATTGACCATAACAAGATCAAACCTAGCACACTTTCAGTGTAAAAAAATTGAATTTTCGATACCTCAAATTGCAATTTATTTCTTTCAAATCTAGCACACTTTCAAGAAAAAATTGATTTTGTCAATAACATATTAATAAAAACAAATATGAATCCAATACCAATAGAATTGGTTGTTACGTTTCTTAAATATTGTGCTTATGAAACAAAGGTTAATTTTTTAAATACATGTGTTGAATATGCACGGTATCGATATTTTTTTATGTTATGTCGTGATCGTATAATCACATTTGTGGAATCTTTACCAAAAAATCTTAATGTTAAAACACTGAAATTTAATAACTCATCACCAATTATTAATCGTTACCCAAGTACATTAACTGAATTAATTTTTGATAACAATAATGATATCTATGATCTTGATTTGATAGATCTTAATTTGATACCAAATACAGTTAAAAAAATATATATCCGACATGCAAATCCCACATACATAAAATATTTTTTACGAAATATTCGTTGTGAATTAGAAACATTGGTTATTGATAACTACACAAATACAACAATCGAATGGAGTGAAAATCGTGAATATTCAAAACTTAAAAAATTAATCATAAGGGGTATATTTTTTGTTTTTACTCATGGATGGCCAAAAACACTGAAATATTTGAATGTTATTGAAGGTAATCAAAAGTTTTCATATCAAACATTTCCGACAAATTTGAAAAAATTATCCTGTTGTAGCTTTGAAACGTTATTTCCAAATAAAAAAATCGAAAATACAAATTTATGTGCTTTACAAATATCATATTACGGCAAAAAACTTCCACGATCATTAATCAAATTAATCCATAGTGATTATTTTGGTATCATTCTCCATAATACAATCAAAATTTTAAAAACAAATACAATTAAAATTTTAAAAATAGGTGTTTGTGATATTAATGAATCTAGTATCCAGACATTCAATAATCTTAAGAAATTAATTATTGCTGAGACATGTTGCCCAAATAGCTCTTATTCACATCATTATTCCAAAAAACATTCTTATAATGATTTGTTTAATCACATTATGGAACATGTTCCAATTATAGTTGTTGAAAATAGACGTTGTCATAGAATTCACCCTTTTTACATCAATATTGATAAATTGATATTTTCGATCAATGCACAAGGAATTTACCCTTTATACGCTCATGTTGATAAATTGAAATGTTCGATTGATACAAAGGGTACATGTGTTACACACATTAAATGGGTAGCAAAAGAAATTAAAGTGCTCGAAATTATCGTGAACGCAAATTATGAATATCTTGTTTTACCACATAGTATTGTTAAATTGACTATGACAATTACATCAGGTTTGCAACATACAGTTGTGCTTCCTGACTCATTGAAATATTTGAAGGTTATGAATAATGACAAATTGTTGTTAGATAATAAACCGAGAAAATTAGTTAAACTTGATTATTCTTTTGGTGTTAAAGTTGACATACCGAGTAAAATTATTATTATTTGATTTAAAAACAATAATTAGTAATAATTCAGAATGTCATTAAACATCGAAACAAATACATACACCAATGAAATATATGTTCGTGTTGGTACTGATAAAGATTGTGTCTATATTGGTCCAAAAAATTTTACATCTAATAGTTGTAACATCATGGGAAAATATAAAATAGGAATAGAAGAATTCGTATTTGACATTAAAGGTTTGTTTTGTATGGATGTTGACAAAAAATTTTACTTACATGGAAAGTGTCAAAATTGTAACAGGAATGGTATTGATCTCATACGTAATTTACATATTGGAAAAAAGGAAATTAAAATTTCGGTACTAAATGGAATATCGAAATTTGATGATATTTTTTTATTTGATGAATTGTTATTGATCAATGAGGCATGTAAAATACTTGAAAATCTTCAAAAACAAATTGATAAGAATAATTATTTGAATGTCAATAAAATGTGATTATTATTTAATTGCTCAATTAAATCATAATACGAACAAAACCGAAATTAAAAAATCTCACAAACCGTAATGAAATACGATTACATGCCAAATGTCGATGATTATCAAATTTTAATTCGTGATATTCTTGACATGAGAGTGACTGTAGATGATTTTGAAAAAACTTCCATTATTTTTGATGATACTTTGTTTGATGATTTGACACCAGAATATACTATTGTTATGAAATTTTTACTCGAAATTCTTGAGAAAGATGAACTGAAAATATATTTGGAAACGGTCCAAGATTTTTCGATTATTGATAGCATATTACACTATAATATGACGAATTCATATTTTAATTATGGTCGAATTCCTTGGGTGCCGAGAATTGAAATCAAAAACATACTATATAACACCATTAAAACAATTGAGACATTCTTATGGATTTTTGATAATGATAATGTCGACGAAGATTTAGTTGATCATTATGATAATATTGATGATCCTGATGACATGTTACTATGGACAATTCTTCAGTGGAAAAATCCTTTACTTTATTTGAAATATTTTGCAAAATTTGATTTTGATCCAATGATTGCTGTCGAAAAATACAAAACAGCAGATTTTTCATGGATCAATCGAGTTGAACGTTTTAGTAAAATTACGATTACTGATGATGCAAATGAAACAGCTGAACTAATGTCACATATTGATCATCCTATGGTTTATAAGTATATTTCATATATTTTCGATGATTTATCATTATCAAACAAAATGATTTGGTTTCAAAAAATGAAAAAAGACGGATTGTATCACTTCACAAAATCATTGTCATCATCATTAATCGAAATGATTGGGGATGAATGTTTCGATATTGATCTAACATATTTCTCTCGAAAAGACTGTCTCCGCTTACAACAAGGTTTCCTTACCAATGGTTATGACATAACATATATTAAATCATTCTTATCTGCACATAGTGAATATCATAATATTCTTGTTTTATTTATGATCATACACGGTAACTTGGATCAAATATACAGATTAACTGAAATAACAGGACCAATTACTAAACAAATGATCATTAATTTACTGACAGAATTCGAAGGCTATTTTGTGAAATTATAAAGGCGACGATAAAGGCAACGATAAAGGCGACGATAAAGACGACGATAAAGACGACGATTATGACAATTATTATATTGATTAATAATCAATTTTCACTTTATAGCTTATATTATAATAAAAATATAAAACGCAAAATTAATAATTATCAATTATTCAGTTATGTCATTGTCGTCCAAGTAATCGCCCAAGTAATTGCCCAAGTAGTCGCCCAAGTAGTCGCCCAAGTAATCGCCCAAGTAATCACCCAAGTAATCGCCCAAGTAATCGCCCAAGTAATCGCCCAAGTAATCGCCCAAGTAATCGCCCAAGTAATCGCCCAAGTAATCACCCAAGTAGTCGCCCAAGTAGTCGCCCAAGTAAATAATCTAGTATAAAAAACTGATTAAATAAATCATGTTTTTATAACTAATGTCTTTGTGTGCTGTTCATTTAACATTCGAATTTAATGACATCACATATTTTGATACAGTGATTGTCAAGAAAAGTATGGCACGTAAACTAACAAAATATATTGAAGAACATCCAAATGAATATTTTTATGACGGGTGATAGTGATGAAATACGTGTTAAATTTTACAACATTACTATCAAGACAAATACTGATTCATCAGTCATTTTGGCTATTAGAAAAACAAAAGAATTTACTGGTAATATATCATCTTTATGTATCTTCGAAAATATTTGGTCTAGTTTTAGTGATGAGAAATATTTTTCAAGTTAAACATTTTGGTTCATTATAAATAATGAATAACTTACCATCAGAACTAACTATCATATTATTGAAACATTGTTTATCAAAGGACAAAATTGACATCTTCAAAATATCAAGGGAATATTTTTATTACCGATATTTTATCGATATCAAACATGTTTCGTACTATTTAAATTATCTCAGTACATATGACAATAAAAAAACCATCAATGATATTGGTAAAATAAAAACATACGCTCATAGAATGATTAATTTTAACAATTTCGATATCGAACAACAATTTAAGATAATCAAAAAACTAACAATATATTATTCTTATCGTTCATCAAATGAGTTACCAAAATCACTAACCCATCTAAAATTTGGATTCACATTTAACGATGTTTTACCGATCTTACCAAATACATTAACACATTTGATATTTGGTTATAATTTCAATCAAGTACTGAGAAATTTACCAAGATCGTTAAGATACTTAAAATTAGATCATTGTTACAATCATCCAATACCATTATCCTTACCATCATTAATTTATTTATGTTTCGGTTTTTGTTATAATTATAATTTTCCACTTGATAATTTACCTGATACATTACAATATTTACGAGTTGGATACACATTCAATCAAAAAATAGAGAAATTACCACGATCGCTTGTTTATTTAGTTCTTGGTGATTGGTTCGGACGTCCATATAGTATAGGAATGACACATAAAATTTCTGAGCATTTACCTCAAAATGTGAAACTAAAATTATGCTTTCAAAATGATAGTGGTGGAATTCAAAACATATCAAATTTACCAATAACGCATATTACGTTTGGCGATAATTTTGGTGGATATTTTTACAAATACAAAAATATACCAAGTACCGTAACACATATGATATTTGGTAAGACATTCAATAACCGTGTCACTAAACTACCGAAATCATTGATCTACTTAGAATTTGGCCAATATTTCAATCGTTCAGTCACGTGTTTACCAAAATCAATTAAAACACTTAAATTTGGTGAGGCATTTAATCATGAATTAGGCAAATTTGACGATTTACAATATTTGGTTTTAGGAAAGAAATTTACCCAAGATTTAAATTATTTACCGAAGACACTCATCAAGTTAAAGTGTCATTGTCAATTTTACCCCATTAATTTACCACGACTGAAATACCTAAATATTTGTAATACAGTTAATTATTTCCTTTCACCAATTACATATTTTGTTTTGAGATGCAATTATCAAGATTTATCATGCTTACCCAAAACAGTTATCTTTCTGAAAATACCATATTGTCGTAAAATACCGAAACACGTCAAGTATATACATTTGATCACTTTATAAACCTCCCTACAATCTAAGAAAGTAGATCAACAGTTCAGTTAATGTACCGAAGCGATCACTGGCATTACACCAAACTCGGTTAACGATGTTCTATTGGTCGTATGAATTGCCTGGGTAAAGGAGTTCCATCAAATATACAGTCTTAGAAAAAATTGATTTTATTAATACATATTAATAAAATCAAAAAATGGACGTACTTCCAATCGAGTTAATTGTGACGTTCTTACATTATTGCACTGATAAAACAAAAACACATTTGCTAAAAGCAAGTCACCAAAATGTTCGATATCATCATTTCTTTCTGATGGCAACGATTTCAAAGGCATCATACCCATTAATCATATCACCAGAATATATGGAAAATCACCAAAAAATGTTATGTCATACACATCACATTAGAACTATTTTACTAACTCATTTTTTTCCAAAAAATCTTAGTATTAAAACACTGAAATTAGATGGTACATCACCTTACATTCGTGATTTTCCTCATGGTATCACTGGTCTTATAATTGATAATTATAGCCAAGAACTACCAAAACTACCAAAAACAATCCGTCAAATTTGTTGTAAACACGTATCATCAGGTATAATGAATTGTTTATTGGCAACAATTGAGAGTGAAATGACTGAAATTGAAACATTAGTCATTGAGAATTGTTCGCTTAGTATTGACAAATGGATTGATAATAGAAAATACCCCAAACTCAAAAAATTAAGCACTCATTATTTTTTATTTGTCTTTGCTCATGGTTGGCCTGAATCATTACAGTATTTGCGTGTTGATGGTAAACTTCCAGAATTAACATACAATACATTTCCGTCAAATTTACGAAAACTAAAGTGTCATGATATCGATCAGTTGTTCCCACAAATAAAATTAGAAATGACAAACATATCTTCCTTACATACGAATAACTATATTACTAACATACATGACTTTTATTTCGATAAAACAATTGAAATAAAACGTACATTTTTAAACAAAATTACAAATTTAACTATTTCGATATGTGATGTTATTAAACATAATATAGATATGGTCATTAATCTCAAAAAATTAATTATCGAAGAATCATGTTGTTATTCATCATACTCGCACAAACATAAATATCACAGTGATTCACACTTTCAACGTATTATGAATCATGTTCCAATAATCATTGTCAAGAATTCGGTGTTAGCCAGACATCATCCTTTATTCGTTGACATCAACAAGAAATATTTAAAACGTCAGAATACCTCTAACGAGGATTCGAAAGCGGATTATTATTTAAGCAATGTTGATATCAGTATAATGTATATTAAATTTATCAAGAAAGAAGTAAAAGACCTCAGAATTATAATATATTGCTCTGAAATTTATTTACCGAATAGCATCGTTAAATTGACGATTAAAAACACACATGGACGGAATAACACGGTAAGACTTCCTAATTCACTAAAATATTTGAAAGTCATTAATAATGAAAATTTGACTTTAGAAAATGTACCAAGAAAGTTACTTTACCTCAATTATTCACAGGGTGTGAAAGTCAATATTCCAAGTAAAATAATTGTTTTTTAATTTTAAAAAATAATTAAATTGTCTTCAATAGTTTAGTCGTAAATGCGCAATCCTGAAAACAACCAAGAATGATACCATGGAATGCAATAAGATTATAATTGATTGATGTTAAACTCATTGTAAGTTAACTGATAATATTATTAATTTAAAAACTTAATCAATTCTTCAATTAATGGGCTCAGTCAGAATTGGTAGACGAATTTATGAGAATGGTTCATTTACTGATCCTGAAATAGAAGGCTATACACCAATATTATGTTTGACCAAATCATCGAAATATGGATCACTTAGTCCCTATGTTCTCAAAGATGATAATGACTGTATTATCGAGAATGTTTGGCAATTTTCTAAAGTGTACGAATCAGTCCCACAATCTATCCAGAAATATTCGAGATATGACCAAACAGTCATTTGGAACCATCCTGCAGAAGATCATTATGTCGATGATGAATTATCTGATGAATACTGGGAATGGAGAAAGAAAGGATTTTCTTGTTCGTATCCTGTCAGATATCCAGTCGGCTTTAATTTTAGACATAAGTGTTTGTTTAGTCTTTCACTCAAATCTAAACCAGGAAAAATCAAGAAATTAAATTACATTGAAGCAAGAAAAAAGATTTATGTGCCAGTCTATACAGAAGCACTACAAAAAGAATCATTGTTTAAGAAACTTGTCAAGATGTATGATAATGGTGAAAAATTGCTTATTATTGAAGTAGATGGACCTCATCAAGAATCATTAGGATATTATCAGAAGAAATACGATGTTGGTGAGTCATTCATTAAGGATAATACAATTAAATGCAATTCTAAAAATATGAGTATCATGCTCAATGACGAAAAACACCCATTTGGTCATGGTTATTGTTTAGGTATGGCAATTATGGGGATTGTTGAGGATGTCGAATTAAAAAATTGATCTATCAAAGGTTACTACGTCTATTAATTATTATTAACAGATCAAATGACTTTACCTTTAGAATTAATTGTGACATACTTATCATATTGTACGGATAAAATTAAAGTCGATTACATAAGATCATGTCGTAAAAACATACGATATAGGCATTTTTTCATGATACGCGAAATGTCTGGCAAGGTTAACACAAAATTAATTTATGATGATCCTGACAAATTAAAAAATATTAATCGTATCAATAAAGTTAAATTTAATGAATTACACAATAACCCTGCAATGAGTATTAGAGAAATAGAATTATTTGGTTTCATGGAAAAAATGCCGTTTGAGTATTTTTCCATTCGGAAAAACGAAACACAGTTCGGAATGAGACGACTACCAGTTTTTCTTTCAGCACGATTTCCATACGGAATACGATCAGTCTTTGTTAATGGTGATAATAATTTGTCAAATCTAAAATTATTGCCAACAACTGTTAAACAAATGACATATTATGGTCAATACATCATTAATTTTATCAATTGTCTCATTCTTCCAATTGAAACACTTATTTTAATTAACACAGATCGTCATTTAACACAGTGTATCATTCCTAAACCTGCAACATTTGATTCCAAAAATCTAAAAAGATTAAAATTACACAAAATTCTTTTTGATCACCAATCTCCAGTGTTAGAATGTTTATCAGTAACAAATAATGATACCCTCAAATATGACAAAATACCATCAACTCTGAAAAGTCTATCATGTTGGAGTATTGAAGATTTGTTTCAAAATGATGATACTAGTCACACAAAATTAGAATCATTAAATGTCTCAGTTCATCTTAATTATTCCTTAACACTCACAAAACTATCATATCAGGTCGCATACTTGACATTTGACGGTAATTCTTCGTTTGAGACAATTAAAATACTGAGTCTTCCGATCACATGTATTAATCAAATCGAAGTACATCATTTGCGCAAATTAAAGAAACTAACATTACTATTGAGTATTAATAACGATTACAATAGATACCAGCTTATTGATAAATGTATTCCAATAGTTAATGATTTAATTTCTTACGTTCCATGTATTATCTTCTATAATTCTGTCGAAGGTAATGTTTTCAAAAATGTACCAGTATTCCATGAATCAATGATATTAAAATGGTATCATGGTGTTTTACGAATGAAACATGTTGTTGTTGAAGCAATTGGTGAAATTAATATTGTAATCGATGACAGTATTATTGATCTAACATTACATATCTTTCACGATTACAATGAAGTATCAGGACAGATCAGGTTACCTAATTCTTTAAAATCATTAACATTGATCAATAATCATAATATTGTTTTGACTAATATACCAAAACGATTGGTTAAATTGGATTATTCTCAAGGTACTGAATATGATATACTCGCAAAATATTTAGTTGTCTAAAAATTTGAAGAACAACTTGTTTTCTGCGACATACTGTCTTAGAAAAAATTTGAAGAACAACTTGTTTTCTGCGACATACTGTCTTAGAAAAAATTTGAAGAACAACTTGTTTTCTGCGACATACTGTCTTAGAAAAAATTTGAAGAACAACTTGTTTTTCTCAAACTTTCAGTACACTTTCAGTGTTGGAAAAAATTTGATTTACTAATACTTATTAGTAAATCAAACCAAATGAATACGCTACCGCCTGAACTGATTGTGACATATCTAGCATATTGTACTGATAAAATTAAAGTCGATTTCATAACATCATGTCAGGAAAATTCGCAGTATCGGTATTTTTTTTGCATTAGAGAAGTTAATATCGATAAATACAAAATGTTCGTTAACCATGATTTAGTTAAAAAAATAAATCGGTATGGAAAAATGTTTGACTATTTTACATTATGCAAACCTCATATTAGTGTTAAGACACTGAAACCTGGTTACGCCTGTCAAAAATTTCCCGTTAAAATGTCAGAAGTAATATTTTGTAATGTATTAGCGGACGATTGTGCAAATACATTACTAAACATGCCATCAACAGTGAAAAAAATTATTTACAAAGGTGATAATGTTGGTAGTATAATATACACTTTATGTTATCAAACAAAGTTGCAAATTGAAACACTCATTATTGATAATACGGATACACGAATTTACCATTCATACATGTGTTCAGATACTGATGTTATTACATTTAAAAAACTTAAAAAATTAAAGACACGAAACGTCTTTCTAGATTTTTTTCATTATTATGGGCGATTTAATATTGAATTTTTGTCTATGACTAAACATGGAAATTATAAATTCGATCACATCCCATCTTCCTTAAGTGTGCTCCATTGCGACAAAATACACCATTTGTTCAAAAATACTGATTTATCGAACACTAATTTAGTATCACTACAACCAGGTTGTTGGGGATTAAATTACCCGCCAACTCTCAAAAAGTTATCAATTACAAGTCATACAATGACATTCCCTGATACCATACAAGTCTTGAAACTAGACATGGCTGGATTACTTATGTCAAACATTAATAAACTACTCAAATTAAAAAAATTAATTCTGCATGCGAATACTTATAAAGCATTTTTCTACAAGAAGCAAGAATATGTCACCATTCTGAAAAGATTGATTCAGGAAATCAAAATTGTTTCTTTTGATATTGATAATAGTGATAATGAAGTCACATCACCACTCGATAAAATATTAAGCATTGAATACGTAACACGTGCAAAATTTATTGACAGTCATATTGTGTCTCTTAAGATAAATGATATTCGTTTCAATGAATTATATATACCAAATACCGTTGTTATTTTATCAATTAATTTTATGGGGTGTCATTGTCATGTTACCTTCCCAGATTCACTTCGATCACTAACGGTTATGTATAATAGAAATGCGACATATTCGAATTTACCAAAAAAATTAGTGAAATTAAATTACTCGTCAGGAACCACAATTGATGTTCCTGCTAAATACCTTTTTATTTAAAAAATTTGAAGAACCTGTACACTTTTAATGAGAAAAATTTGAAGAACAACGTGCTTTCTGCGACATACTGTCTTAGAAAAAATTTGATATATTAATAATCATTAGTAAATCAAACAATGGACACATTACCTTTTGATTTAATTATAACTGCCTTAAATCATCTTGATGTCAAGGTTGCTACTGATGTTGGTTTTTCGAATAGACAATTTTTATTTTTGTGTCAGAGTCATTTTAAATTTACGATAGCAGATGTTGATTTATTTAGAGAGCGTAAAATTTTGTTTAGTTGTGTCACCGTTATTAAATTTATTGGTGGTAATTTCGAACGACTTGCTATCGACATTATCGAGAGCAACATGAGACTGTTTCAGAAATTAAATACGATTTTGATTTTGAATAAAAGTGGAACTTCTAATATTACCCATTTACCTAATTGTATTAAACATTTTAGTTCTCATTGTTTACTACTGCAGATCAATGCAAAATTGCATTTGGAATCATTTAGGAGTACTGTTCAGTCAGTCTTTGATTTTGATCTTGATGTTAATATGTTACACGATTTACGGATGAATACAACTGTTGATAGAGAATTTCAAATTGTCAATTTGAGAAAATTTGTGAATTTAAAATATTTTAAAGACTATGCTGTTAAAAAAATACATTATATGTTTCATAAAGAGTCGCAACTTGTCTATTACAAAGCAACAACTCCAATTTTTATGGTGGCAAAAGAAATTAGACCAACACTTATACATCTCAAATGTCTTTGGATATCAGGAAAACGCTCATCAGATTATTTTAAGGATTATCCAAAACTTGAGTATTTGAAATTATTTATCTTGCAAGACAAAGAAAAAAATAATATTACGATTAACAGTACGTCACTCATCAAATTAATACTTCTTTGTCAAATATCTGTTTCAAAATTCCCTGATTTTTGTGATAATGTTATTATTAACGCGCCTAATCTTGAGATTTTAATAGCACAGTCGGGTGAAATGAGTGATAATTATTGTCATTTTCTGACACAAACCATTAATCAATACAAAAAACTATATCGTGTTGAAATTTTAATAACTGGTGATTCAGATGATAATCGCCGCGGACGCTGGCAATTAGGCTGGATCCTCCAGCATAATCCTGATAAACATCACGATGATGAAAATGAGTCTGATGGAAAAACATACGAGTTTAATTGTCGTGATGTCGAAATTAAAAATTTGAGAATTCGTGAAGACATGATTTTTTATTCGAAGTATCAGTCGACATATATTACCAACTCACATTATCCATTTAATGTACCACTAACAACAAAAACATTGACTTATCATTATGGAAATGATGGATTGAATGTATTGACGATTGATTTACCCCATTTGGAAACATTAAACGCTACATTTAATGATACATTATTGATACAATTTGTGTCACATTCAATCAAGAATTTGTTACTTTGTTGGTTATCAAAACAAAGTAAATTATTAATGAATATTCCATTTTATTTAATGATTGATAAATTGTTACTCAAAAATCCAAAAAATAATACTGATTTTTCTAGAATAAAAACAGGATTATTATGTATTATGAATGACAAAAAACATCAGCGTTTATCGTACATCAAAGAAAAAGATTTACCAGAAGACTACAGAATTCTAGATCTCCAAAATTATCCTTTGATGAATTATTATGTCAAACCTCATGTCATTGAAATGTATTTACAAAACAGTGAAATTAATGATAAGGTTGATGCACGTCATGTTAAGAAAATACGAGTGCATGATATTGATGGTTCTAATTTGGATATATCTGATGATTGTGATTTTCGGAGTTCGTAACAATTACCTTACGGTTTTCAAGAAAAAATTGATTTATTAATAATCATTAGTAAATCAAATAATGGATACATTACCGTTTGAATTAATTATAACTATTCTAAGTTATCTCAAAATTGAGAATACATCAACAATGGCATTCTCTCAAAAACTATTTCTGTTATTGTGTCGTCGTCATTATAGTTATACAATTGATCAAGTTGACCTTTTTCATGCGGGAAAATTTTTGTTCAGTTGTGTCAAAGCATTAAAAATTCAGAATTCTGAATCAGAGCAAATGATCATCAAAATTATTGAAGATAATAGACGATTGTTTCGGAAATTAGATACATTGATGATAACAAGTAGAGAAGATGAATCAAATGTGACGCAAATACCTGATTGTATTAAGGTATTACATGTCGATTGTATCTTACCATTAGTTAACAAGAAATTAAATTTGAAGTCTTTCAGGACTGTTTTACAACCATTAGATGATTTTGATTTGAATGAAGAAATGTTGGAAGATCTTCGTATTAAATCAATGAAACCATACAAAAAAAAAATGTATGCTGTTAATTTAAGGAAATTTAAAAATTTAAGAAAATTTAAAGATTATGTTATTGGTAAAATTGACTATCTGTTTCCAGAAGATTCAAAACTTGAATCATTCAAAGCGATGATTTTGGTTCACATGATACCGAAACAAATCAAATCAACACTCAAAGAATTGAAATGTCTGTGGAAGACGAAACATGTCACAAATCCTTTTATGGAATATCCAAAGTTAGAATATCTCAAATTGATTATCTTTGATAACGACAATACTATTCTGATTGAAAGTCTGTCATTAGAGAAACTACATCTTTGTTTTAAAACACCGATATCTCAATTCCCACGTTTTATGGATAAGATCACAATTAAGACACCAAAGATGAAGTATCTTAAATTTTCTTCGACACGTTTGAGTAATAAGTATTGTCAATTTATTGCACAAATTGTCAATCAACACAAAATATTAAATGTTGTTTTTATTGCTGTTGAAAGAGATGTTAATGATATTGATTTCTTTTCTGAAAATGAAAAGATCTATCTTAGAGAAATCGATTGTCGTGATGTGGAAATTAAAAAATTAGTTATCACAGAAGAGGTTATCATTTTTTATTCTAAGTATGAGACAATATATCTGAAGGCAGAACAATATCCTTTTTCACCATCACGTGAAACGAAAATCATGAGATACTTTAATAATACTAATGAATCTGATACATTGATGATTGATTTACCTGAATTGAAAGAATTAAGTATTTTATCGAATCATAAAATGACACTTCAGTTACAATCTCATTCGTTAACGAGTTTATGTTTAGCCTGTAAATCAGTTCTCAGTAAATTTGTCATTGAATCAGTTGGTGAAATTGTCTTGAATAACATTATGCTTATCAATCCATATGATCTCAATCTTTCGCATTTGAAAACAAAGATATTCAATATTGCTTACATACAAGAAGAAGCAAGCGTAATATCAAAATGGAATCTACCGAAAGAATACAAGATCTTGCAACTTGAGAATTGTCCATTAGAAAAACATTATATACCATATCATGTCACAGAATTGTTTTTGAAAAATAGTGAAATCAGATATGTCATTGATGGTCGTCATTTGAAGAAAATTAGATTTGAGGATACTGAAGATGATGAGAAGCACTTGAGAATTTCTGACCAATGTGATTTCAGAATTGTGTAAAAAAATTGATAATTCAAGTATATATTGGATTGAGTAATTATACAATCAATCAATCATACAATCATGAGCACTGTTCTTATTTCATTCGATGGTGGTCGTAATTCATTCAATGACACAAAGATGATTTCGGCGATGCAAAAATGTTGTGTGTCGATCAAGAAAAACGGGGTGTTCAGTGATGAGAAGAAGGAGATTTTCAAGTTGTGTGTCCAGTACATGGAGACATACGAGGATGTCATACCTGAATTGACCAAGTCCAATTATGAAAGTTTGTATCGCAAACTGAAGTTTTTGATGTGATTAATTTTTTCATTGTTTAATGAAAAAATTAATTTTGAGTGTTTCGATTTTACCATAGCAAATTGACGTTTTGACTGTTTCAAATATTGTCAGAATGTACACTAATTTTTTCTGTTTCATTTTTATTTAATAACGAGAATTACCAATTAAAATAATTTTTTATTTGAGTGTTCTAATTTTACCATAGCAAATTTACGTCTTGACTGTATCAAATATTTCTAAAATGTACCCTACAATTTTTAGTTTCATTTTATTTAATATCGAGAATTACCAATTAAAATAAAATCATTTCTTTGCGCATTTTAAGAAATTTCCTGTTCTAAAAATTTTTGAAAGATACTGAAATTGTTTTTGAAGACACAATGACATATTTTAGAGTGTTTCCATTTTACCATAGCAAATTTACGTTTTGACTGTATCAAATATTGACAGAATGTACACTAATATTTTTCAGTTTCATTTTAATTAACAATGAGATTTACCAATTAAAATAATTTTTTTATGAGTGTTTCCATTTTACCATAGCAAATTGACGTTTTAAGTGTATCAAATATTGTCAGAATGTACACTAATATTTTTCTGTTTCATTTTAGTTAACAATGAGATTTGCCAATTAAAATAATTTTTTTATGAGTGTTTCCATTTTACCATAGCAAATTTACGTTTTGACTGTTTCAAATATTGACAGAATGTACACTAATATTTTTCAGTTTCATTTTAGTTAACAATGAGATTTGCCAATTAAAATAAAATTATTGAGATTTACCAAATGAAAATATATCAAATGGTGTTAACCATGATTCCTCCTCGAACTTCTTTTTCAATTGTTTGTATGTTATTGTTACTCTATATAAATTAGTGTATGTAAAAGATTCACGACCAAATAGTTTCTGAAGTGTCAATCTGATGTATTGACCACCAATATATTTAGTATGACTACAAATGACATTAGAATATATCTTAACAATATATGTCAATTCTTTCAAACGCATGTTCTTAATATCTTTACCTTTAAGAAGAAATATGTCCCGTAAACATTGTAGTAATATTGACAACTTATTCTTCATGAGAATATGTTTCATGATCATTAAGTTAGTCAATGGAAGAATATCATTTCGAATCTGTTTTTCTTTTTCTCTGTATTTATTCTGTGTCAGTCTAAATTTATGGAACACTTTCAGTAATAGTTCAACATCTAAATCAATGATATCAGGATAAAAAATGACAAATGCAGTGTGAAAATCTAAAAATCCGTGTATTTTGAGAAGTTCAGATTCTGTCATATTCAAAAAATCAACAAATGTTTGATAACTACGACCATATGATTTGCCGTTCTTCACTGGTATAACATGTAACTTTTGAAAGAATAGTTTTGTCATACGACCAACATCACGATCCTTGATATATTGCTTTAATTTATAAGGGAATTCATATCCAGTAACATCAATCGTCACTGAAAAATCGGTATCTTTCTTCGTGAAGAATGGTTTATGTGGTGTTATAACAATGACACTAGAAATGTTCTGAATATCATACTTTAGATGATCAAGTTCAGTAATATTTTTCAAGTGTGTTTTAATGATGTTGTTATTGAAATGAGAATAATTAGTTTCATTATCGACCACACCGAGAATTTTGCCATACATAGTTATGCATTTTTTCTGCAGAAAGTTATCAAAATTTGTATCATAGATTGTATTTTTAGAACCAATGACATTGAAAGCAAAAAAGTTAATCATTGATAAAATTTCACAACTACCATAAAAATTAATAACTTTATCATTCTTAGTTAATGAATTTGTATTTACCATCATGTTAAATATTTCAATAAATTTAGTGATATTACAAGAACAAACTTTATCGAACCATTCTAACAAAAACTCGACATTAACTTCATCATTAGTACATGAAATTGTATTAAGTTTTTTCTCGAAATGTTCTTGATTAAACAAATTGATATAGTTTTTCCTTCCTCTGCTGTACAATAAAGGTTTATCTGTTTTGACAACTGGGAAGAATTTACGGCCACTTATGATGTGATTATAGATATCGACTTTTTCATCAATAACGGGTATTATTGATAGGAGTGGTACTTTCCATTTGATGGCTACTCTTGGAATTGAAAAAAATGTTTTTTTGAATTCATTGATGGTGTACCATTTTGTCCTTTTTGCTTCGGCATCCCAAAAAATAACAACATCAGGTTTTCTTAGAACAATGAAATATAAATTATAATAGTGTCTCATGTCTTTGATGTTGGATAATTTTTGTCCTGGACGTATTACTTTTTCAAGTTCAATAATGTTTTTATATTTGACATAGTTCTTGATGGGTCCTACACCAATCTCATTCATTTTGACAGCATTGAATTCTTCTTTTGCTTGAGAAAATGGAATGTCAGTGATTTCTTTAATTGTCATCTATTAATACATTATATTATTTTTTAAAGTCGTAAAAAACGTCATTTTTAAACATTTTGTATTCAAATTATATTTTTTAAAACATTATAGTTATATTTTATTTTAAAAATTATCAAAATAAAAACGAATTTTCACTTGGTAATATGTCACAGATATAAAATAAAAACTCAAACATAATTAGTTATCAATATCAAATGCCATCTAATAATTTAAAGGGGGTAGACATGGATGAAGTCATTGAAGCAAATAATGAATTTACGGATTTTGTGATTAAACAAATGTTAAAATTTCATGATAAAAAATTTAGTCATGAAAAAAAATTAAATGATGATGATGATAACAAAGATGAAGAACGATATATTTGTATCATATGTAATGTTCAATGCACAAGAAGAATTAAATATCGTCATGAAAAATCAGAAATTCATTTGTATAACATATCACAAGCCAAAAAATGTTTAGTTAGAGCCTTAAACAGTGTTGTCGTGTAAACCAATCTATCACAATTATTAATTACCATATGAAAAGATGTATCTTATTTATTTCAAAAAAATTATTGGTCAATAATTTTTTTTGAATATTTTTTCTGGTAACTTTTGTGTATGTATCATGTTTAATGACATATTCTATTCATATGATAGTCATTCAATAAAATTAGTATTTTACCCTATCATTTTTAACTGTACTTATTAGGACAATTTTGGAACAATAGGCTATCAATAATTGACCATGAAGAATCCGATATTCACCAAAATTATTTTATTTGATTTCGTGAAATGCAATAATGTTAATTTTAATCGTAGTTCTTAGGTCAAACAGTATTAATGGTGTTTCTATTTTTTTCATAGGATCCATTAAAGTGTTTTAATTTTTAACTAGGAAATTAAAAGGACACGTCAATTAAATATTTTTTAAAAGTGTCGGAAGTGTTTTTTACGGTACGTCTAAACATATCTAGTTAATACAGAAGTCTAAACATATTTATTGAGCCTATTACATTTTGTGTATAAATTATCTCATTTCGAATCAAACATAAATTTTTAGTCAATTAACCAATATCTTGATGGTTGACCTTACCAATACCCTATGATGACCAACATCAATTAATCGATAAATAATATTTGATTCGAAATTAGATAATTTATACACAAAATGTAATAGGCTCAGTAAATATGTTTAAGCTTCTGTATTAATTTAGATATGTTTAGACGTACCGTAAAAAACACTTCCGACACTTTTAAAAAATATTTAATTGACGTGTCCTTTTAATTTCCTAGCTAAAAATTAAAACACTTCAATCAATAATGTAAATATCTTATGGTACTAAACACATAACTACAATTAGTCATCATGTATGCCTAATAATAACAGTTTTCTACCTACAATCGTGTTAATCGACGGAAAAATAATATTCAATTCAAAATCAAATAATATTCAATTCAAAATCAAATAATTTATATACAAAATGACATTGGCTCATTAAATATGTTTAGACTTCTATATTAACTGGATATGTTTAGATGAACCGTAAAAAACACTTCCGACATTTTTAAAAAATATTTAATTGACATATCCTTTTAATTTCCTAGTTAAAAATTAAAACACTTTAATGGATCCTATGAAAAAAATAGAAACACCATCAATACTGTTTGATCGAAGAGATACGACTAAAATTAACATTATTTCATTTCTGGAAATCAAATAAAATAATTTTGGTGAATATCGGATTCTTCATAGTCAATTATTGATAGCCTATTGTTCCAAAATTGTCCTAATAGGTACAGTTAAATTTAATTGACTAATTAATTAACCGATTAACAAGTCAATTAACAAGCTGATTAACAGTCAATCTAACTAACTAACTAACCAATCTAACTAACCAATCTAACTAACCAATCTAACTAACCAATCTAACTAACCAATCTAACTAGCCAATCTAACTAGCCAATCTAACTAGCCAATCTAACTAGCCAATCTAACTAGCCAATCTAACTAGCCAATCTAACTAGCCAATCTAACTAGCCAATCTAACTAGCCAATCTAACTAGCCAATCTAACTAGCCTACTGGTTTAAAAAAAATATTTGATTCAATTTAAGAAAATTTATACAGAAATGTAATAGGCTCAATAAATATGTTTAGACTTCTGTATTATCTAGATATGTTTAGACGTACCGTAAAAAACACTTCCGACACTTTTAAAAAATATTTAATTGACTTGTCCTTTTAATTTCCTAGTTTAAAATTAAAACACTTTAATAGATCCTATGCAAAAATGGAAACACTATTAATACTGTTTGACCTAAGAGCTACGACTAAAATTAACATTATTGCATTTCAGAGAATCAAATAAAATAATTTTAGTGAATATCGGATTCTTCATAGTCAATTATTGATACCCAATTGTTGTAATTTAACAGCAATACACGATTAGTTGGTCAGTTGGTCAGTTGGTCAGTTGGTCAGTTGGTCAGTTGGTCAGTTGGTCAGTTGGTCAGTTGGTCAGTTAATCAATCAACCAACCATTTAATACAGAATATTTTGGTCACATCGAATGGTGATTTTTTAATCCCAAGCTTACCAATTAACAGTTAAAAAAGGTCATCGGGATGATTTTCCCAAGATATTGATATTTCTATCTTGGGATTAATACGCGTTTTTTATTTCATTGGCTAAATTTTTTTAATGGGTTTAATTGGCGAATTAATTTTAATAGGCATGATGGTTTAATTGGCGTTTTTTACTTGATAGTAAATTACGATTCTAAAGAAAGTATTTTAATTTTTTCTTTAGAACTAGATGAAACAGTAATAACAGAATCTTCTAAACAATACACTAAAATATATTGTCACTTATGTACATCAAATGTACTGTTATTCCAATAAAACGCCAATTAATCCAATTAAAAAATTAAGTCAATTAAAATTAATTCGTCAATTAAACCCATTAAAAAATTTTAGCCAATGAAATAAAAAACGCGTATTAATCCCAAGATAGAAATATCAATATCTTGGTAAAATCATCCCGATGACCTTTTTCAACCATTGATTGGTGATCTTGGCATAAAAAAATCACCATTCGATGTGACCAAAATATTCTGTATTAATCAATTGGCCAGTTAGTTGATCAGTCAATTAGACAATGGATTCTACTATTCCATTCAATTCTAAAGAAAAAATTTAAAATACTTTCTTTAGAATCTTCATTTACTATCTGATCTATTAAAAAAACTCCAATTAAACTATAATGCCTATCAAACATAATTCGTCAATTAAACCCATTAAAATTATTGAGCCAATTAAATAAAAAACGCGTATTAATCCCAAGATAGAAATATCAATATCTTGGTAAAATCATCCCGATGACCTTTTTTAACCATTAACTGGCAATATTGACATAAAAAAATCACCATTCGATGTGACCAAAATATTCTGTTAATTGATACTAATAATTGGTACATCATCAACATGTTGAGTATTTTATCGACATTAATCCAATTAAAATATTAGTTTAATGTCACCAATCAAAAGAAAAACGCGTATTAATCCCAAGATCGAAAAATCAATATCTTGGGAAATTAATCCCGATCATTTTAAAATTTAAACAAATGCATCAAGAACAGTGCTCGAAAGACACTCACCCTTTGCTATTAAACAACCACCAAAATTTACCATTAGAACAAGTTGTGTTTTGAATAGGTGGTTTCATAGGTGTATTGGGGTTTCTGTCCAGGACGCAACACGTTATCGTATCTTTCAACACGACTATTATTCCAGAGCGCCCAGACAATCAAAATAATCAAAATAATAAGAACAATAGTAGCAGTCTGATCCATTATATAACGCATAGAAATAATATTTCTGATTTATGACCAGTTCAAATTACCACTTGTTGATTCAACACATCAAGACTAATACTCAAATTATGTATTTTGGTTGTTAGTGCAATAATTCTGTTCAACTCAAAATTATCAGGAAGATTCTCATTCAACAACATCAACCATTCTCCAATACGTGATATCCATGGATGAATATCATCAATATAATCCAAAACACATTTAAAATAATCACCACGAAAATCAAAATTACAATATTTCTTACCCTTCATATCGACAATAACCATCATTTTCACCTCAATTTCCTTCTCGATATTCATCGCATCCAGTAATTTGAGACAAACCAAAATAATATTATCAATAAAGATCTTCAGTTCATCTGTCAATTTAATCTGCATCATAAACACTCCATTCATGATCATAAAACAATCATCCAATAAAAATCGATAATAATCTCCCGTCTGTTTATTTATGTGTTCTATCATCATTTGATCCAACATCGGAGTAAATACCTTCGTAATATTAGTCATCACAATTGACGCAACTTGAAAATACATTTCCTTAATTTTCAAATTCTGTTCCTTAATTTTCTCATCAATTTCTTTCAATGTCAATGAGTCCGGTACACAATCCATCTGCACACTCACTGGTATCATTTCATAAATTGAAGAGTATTCAGATTTTATTTTTCCATCAGTAATTATATCGTATAGATAAAAAGTATACGCATTCATTAAATGCAACAACAAAATTTATGCCTCTGTAAGGTATGTTATATTTGCCTTTACGGACCGCAAGGCCCTTTAGGAATATCAGGCCAACTCGGACCTACAGGTATTCAAGGATCTTCTGGAAACATAGGCTCAACAGGTATTCAAGGTTATCTCGGTGCAACCGGTCCTAATATGAATAATGGATCTACCGGAGCAACCGGCATTCCAGGTTACCCAGGTTCGACAGGATTTCAAGGTTTAATTGGTGATACAGGTATTGGCAACACTTCACTCGATGGTCCAACAGGTATCACTGGATTTCAAGGACCGATCGGAAGTACCGGCACAACAGGAAGCACAGGTACTATTGGTAATATTGGTAACCCTGGTAATATCGGAACTCAAGGATTCATCGGTAGTACCGGTCTTCAAGGAATCGATGGCGGTACAGGAACTGTTGGTCCAACAGGTATCACTGGATTTCAAGGACTAATAGGACCAAGTGGCATCATCGGCTCGACCGGTATGGATGGTGCAATCGGTAGCACAGGTAATTTCGGTACAATCGGTAATTCAGGAATAATTGGTAATACAGGAATTTCCGGAATAATCGGTACAATGGGTGGTACAGGATTAATTGGCAATAATGGAACTGTCGGTGCAACAGGAACATCAGGAAATACAGGTACATCAGGTAACGATGGAACTCAAGGACCAAGTGGTATTATCGGTTCCAGTGGCACCATCGGTATTTCAGGTTCATCAGGCTTTTCAGGTAACTCAGGAAGTACCGGTTTTATTGGATCTTCTGGTACCGTTGGAATGAATGGTTCAACAGGTTCTAATGGTAATATTGGATCAACCGGAGCTCTAGGCCAAATTGGTACTTCTGGTACAGGAACTGTCGGTAATACAGGTAGTACAGGATCTGTTGGTAATCAAGGCAATACTGGAGCTTCAGGAACAACTGGCGATAATGGTGCAACAGGCACATCAGGTAATTCAGGAACAACAGGTGTTTTTGGATCCACCGGTATTTTAGGTAATACAGGAAGTACTGGTGTTTTAGGTCATACAGGTGCGACTGGTACAATTGGTAGTACTGGTAATATCGGAAGTAATGGTTCTTAAGGTGTCAGTGGTAATACAGGTACATTAGGTTCATCAGGTATTATTGGTGACATTGGCCCCACAGGTTCTCAAGGAACTTCAGGAAATACAGGTACTGATGGTTTGTCAGGAAATAACGGAAATCAAGGCTCTTCAGGAAGTATTGGTATAAGTGGTTCTTCAGGCGTCATTGGAGCAACAGGATTTTCTGGGTCAACTGGAACAATTGGTAATAATGGTCAATCAGGTACAATTGGTAATACTGGTTTTCAAGGTGCTTCAGGTATGACATCAACCGGTATTTCTGGTGAAACTGGTACAATTGGAGTTGTCGGCACAACAGGAGTTGCCGGTACCAATGGTGCTACAGGATCTCAAGGTACGAGTGGGTTTGTCGGTTTTACTGGTACAATTGGTGTTTCAGGTAATACTGGTAGTACCGGTGCCATTGGAAATAATGGAACAACAGGTAGTACTGGTAATCTTGGTGCCACTGGTAATACAGGCATAAGTACACCAGGAATGACAGGCGCAACAGGACTAACAGGAAATAATGGCGATATTGGATCATCAGGGTTATTTGGTGCCACTGGAATGATTGGTCATTCTGGTGTACTTGGTGCCACAGGTTCTTCAGGAACACAAGGAAGTACTGGTACCTTAGGCAATATGGGTGCTTCAGGCACATTTGGAAATATAGGAATATCAGGAAATAATGGTAACACTGGTGTAACTGGAGTTTTAGGAAATCAAGGATCTACTGGTTTTCTTGGTGCGAGTGGAATAGGAATTGCTGGTGCTACTGGTGGTACCTTGAATGGTGCCACTGGATCTATTGGTTTTACTGGTGCCACTGGTAGTATGGGTGTCGGTATCGGAACTGTCGGTCCAACTGGTTCTGCCGGAAATTCAGGAAGTACAGGCGTTATTGGTGCTGTAGGTACAGGAGCTGTCGGTGCAACAGGTAGTAATGGAAATATTGGAATTCAAGGATTGACTGGTAATACTGGTAGCACAGGACCAATTGGTAGTGTCGGTAATACTGGTGTGTTTGGTAATGTGGGTAGTACTGGAATAATTGGTAATGCAGGTCATGCAGGAACTGTTGGAGCAACTGGTGTACTTGGTGGTATTGGAAGTAATGGCAATCAAGGTAGTACAGGTTCTCAAGGAATCACTGGATTATTCGGTGCAACTGGAAGTATTGGTGCAACTGGTAGCCAAGGTTTCATTGGTAATACTGGTATAACAGGTCCACAAGGTGCCAGTGGTATTCAAGGTGTTACTGGTCTTTTAGGATCACAAGGACTACCTGGAAGTACAGGAGCAACTGGCTCTATTGGTAATACTGGGTCACAAGGTGTCAGTGGAACAACCGGAAGTACAGGTATTCAAGGATCGACTGGAGGTACCGGAATATCTGGTGTTATCGGAAATACTGGAGGAACTGGTATAACTGGAATCATTGGTGCCACTGGTAGTATCGGTAGTACAGGAATTGGTGGTAATATTGGTGTGATTGGAGCAACTGGATCGATTGGATTTGTCGGTAGTACAGGAATAACTGGACCAACTGGTATACAAGGATTAGATGGAAGTACTGGGGTAACTGGTAATGATGGAAGTACTGGTATAATTGGTCCAACAGGAATTGTCGGTGCGTCTGGTATAGGTACAGGTATTTTTGGTGCAACTGGACTCATTGGTTTTCAAGGATTTATTGGTAGTACGGGTGTCAGTGGAATAACTGGTAGTACAGGTGCAACAGGAATTATTGGTCTTTTTGGATCGACTGGATTTCGTGGTTCTTCAGGTCCAGTAGTTCAAACACACGGTACTTTCTATTTAGATAGTGCTTCAGCAACTAGTGGACAAGTTCTCACAGCATCAACCATTCCACCAACAACAAGTGAATTTGTGGTCTTTTCGAATTCTGTGACGAGGAATGGGACGTCTCTTAATCTAGCATCTAATGCAGTTATTTTATCAGTAGCTGGTAATTATCAGGCATTCTATACGGTTGCTATTCCAGCACCAGTAGCAAACACTAGTATGAAATTAGTGAATAATTCAAGTGGAGTTTTTTCAACTATTCCAGGTTCTATTACTGGAGTTGGATCTGCAGAACCATTTTTATTTGGTCAAGCACAATTTACTGCTCTTGCTAATGACCGAATTAGTATTGCGAGTAATAATAAATCTGCGACGACAACATTGCTGAATACATTCACACCCCTACTTAATATATCTGTGTTCGCTAATGAATTTGGTGGATCATCGAATTCTAGTGTTGCAACAACAGCATTTGTAAATCTATCAACTTTACCTGTACCATCATCAGACAATACAAATTCAGTTTATGTCACAATAACGTCAAATGGTAAAGTCAATACGTTTAACAGTGTTGATGATACACAGGCTTCCCCTTTTACCCAAATTGCTCAAACAGCGTCAGCAGGATTAAATATATTGATGTTTTATGCAGATAATATTCAACCGTCGTCAGGTTATGCTGTGAGTTGTAGTTTTAGTATAGCTCAAACTTATATCACCATTGAATTTACTGTTCTTGTTAATACTGCGACACCGTCATATGGAGGTGCAAATGTCCCAATAACAGGATCGGGATCAGGATCATTCGCAATATCAGGAAACATCAATGTTGTGACAAGACAAATGATTCTCATGGGTGGATTAATTATTCCACAAGTTAACGTCAATAATGGATCTTTGACTATTTATGATAATGTTGCACTGAGTTTTTTCGATCCAAGTCTTAATGGTGAGGCATTTAATGCACAAACAATTGCAACATCTACTGGAATAGTAAACGAAAATATTAATTGTAGTGGTGGTGTTGGAGTAAGTCAATATGTCGCTATTCTCGCAACTGTTAATCCAAATAATATTCATTCAACATATGGTTTAAATATTCCAAATTCAGCTACTCTCATGATCGAACAATTATCGTAATAATATGCAAGTTAAATAATTTTTATCTGGCATATAACTGAGAAAAAAGTATGCGTATCAAATAGATGCAAAGATTAATCTTGTGCAATAAATGTCAAAAATATTTCGATAATATTTTTATCGATTGTCCTCATTGTACAAAAAAATGTGATTGCAAGATATGCTATATTTGTCTTGCTGGTCCGCAAGGTCCTTCAGGATTATCTGGAACTCTTGGTTCTACCGGTATCATTGGATCTCCAGGTAATAATGGTGCATCTGGTTTTCAAGGTTACATCGGTTCTACAGGTCCCAACATGAATAATGGTTCAACCGGTGCAACAGGAATTTTAGGAATATCAGGATCTTCCGGTATTCAAGGACTAAATGGTGATACTGGTGTTGGAAATTCCTCACTAGATGGACCAACAGGTATAACTGGATTTCAAGGACAAATAGGAAGTACTGGCACCGTAGGAAGTACTGGTATTATCGGTGTCTCAGGAGATCCAGGAAATATGGGTATTCAAGGTTTTATCGGAAGTACCGGATTACTAGGAACTGATGGTACAGCAGGAGTTGTCGGTTTTCAAGGTTCTACAGGAATAACAGGTTTACTAGGATCATCAGGATCTACTGGAACATTAGGTTCTACTGGTGTCAATGGAACAATTGGTAGTACAGGTCTTCAAGGATCATCAGGATTTTTTGGAATAATTGGCGTGAGTGGGACACCAGGAAATAATGGTAATACTGGAAACACTGGTAATATTGGATCAAATGGTCAACAAGGTTCAATTGGAAGTACTGGATCAGAAGGCAATAATGGTACTCAAGGATTAATTGGCAATACTGGATCAAGTGGTCTTACTGGAATTTTAGGTCCATCAGGTATTTTAGGTGATTCAGGAAGTACCGGAATTGCTGTTCAAGGATTAATTGGAAGTACCGGCATTATTGGAACAATTGGTAATACTGGTTTTCAAGGAAGTTTGGGTAGCACCGGTACAATTGGAAATAATGGTAGTATTGGAAATTCTGGTCCCAATGGTTCTATTGGTAATCAAGGAAGTACTGGAATTATTGGTTCAACCGGTATAAGTGTGCAAGGTGATCCAGGTTCTCAAGGATCAACTGGTATGACTGGTTCAATTGGAACATCAGGGTTTAATGGAAGTACTGGTACAACGGGAGTTGTCGGTGATATTGGAACAATTGGTAGTACAGGAATTATTGGAAGTAGTGGTTCTCAAGGTTTTATTGGTGGTGTTGGCACACTCGGTTCATCAGGTATAATAGGAGATAATGGGTCAACAGGTTTTCAAGGAGTATCAGGAAATACTGGAATAGTTGGTTCTTCTGGAATTTCTACACAAGGATCGACTGGAAGTATTGGTACAAATGGTTCGTCAGGTGTTATTGGTGCCACTGGAATTTTTGGATCTGATGGATTGAATGGTCTGAATGGTCAATTAGGTAACATTGGCGAAACTGTACAAGGCGCGACTGGTATGACACAAGCAGGTACAACCGGAAATACTGGAACAAACGGAAGCACTGGTATTGTTGGATCAACTGGTCTTAATGGTGTTTCAGGTCTTAATGGTGACATCGGTATTTCAGGTTTTCCTGGACAAATTGGGGTATCGGGTAATACTGGTAGTACTGGTATCATTGGTGATGATGGAGCAACAGGTATGAGTGGAAATATTGGTACCATTGGTAATACTGGTCTCAGTATTTCCGGAATGACAGGTGCCACAGGGTCTTCAGGAAATAATGGTGCTGACGGACAACTTGGTTTTCTTGGTGGTACTGGAATAAGTGGTTTAAATGGATCTACAGGTATCACAGGATCATTTGGGACACAAGGTAGTACTGGTTTGACTGGAGATATTGGTAGTTCCGGAAGACAAGGAAATACTGGTATTCAAGGAAATAGTGGCAATATTGGCGTGACTGGTATTCTAGGAGATGAAGGATCAACTGGATATCAAGGTTCTACTGGTATTGGTATTTCTGGTGCTAATGGTGTTTCATTACTTGGATCAACTGGAAGTTTTGGTTTTATTGGTGCAACAGGAAGTATCGGTATTGGTGGTTTTGGAGCATCAGGATTCGACGGTTCAATTGGTGATAGTGGTAGTACTGGAACTGCGGGTAATAATGGTTCAACAGGAGTAACTGGTAATACAAATGGAAATACTGGACCACAAGGATTTATTGGAAGTTCTGGCCCTACCGGCATTATTGGTACATTCGGTAATACTGGCATGATTAATAATATTGCTGGTGTAAGCGGTAATATTGGTGCGAGTGGACCAGCAGGTACTGGTATTTCAGGACCTGGTGGAAGTCTAGGTAATGTTGGTATTAATGGTAGTGACGGTATTGAAGGAAGTACTGGACTATTGGGTGCAACTGGTAGTACTGGTACAAATGGTTCTCAAGGGTTGACTGGTAGTACAGGGATATCAGGATCAAATGGTGTCAGTGGAAATAATGGTGTCACTGGAATACAAGGAGCAAGTGGTACAGCAACTGTCGGTGCGACAGGTTCTTTTGGCAGTACAGGAATAAATAATATTGGATTGACAGGTGCAACTGGTTTTTTTCAGGGATTTACAGGAAGTACTGGAGTATCTACAGGTGGAGCCACTGGAATGATGGGAGTATCGAATACTATTGGAAGTACTGGAATGACCGGTAGTGGTGGTTATGGAAGTACTGGTGTTCAGGGTAATAACAGAAATCGTTCTGGTGATACTGGTGCGACTGGAATTGCACCGGTTGGTACACAAGGATTCATGGGAAGTACTGGATTTATGGGTTCTAATGGTGATGATGGTGATGTGGGGAGTGATGGCGAATTTGGTTCTTTTGTACCATTTGGTACGATTATATTGGGGCCGACAGGCGCACAAGGTGTCATCGGGAAAAGAGGACCAACCGGTGTCAAAGGAAGTACAGGAATTGTTGGTTCTACGGGACCACAAGGAATATTTGGTGGGACAGGGTTATTTAATGCGACTGGTGCTCTTGGGACTCATGGAATGTTTTATATTAATAGTTCAGTTTACACACTAGGTGCGACTGCGTTATCAGCGGTGACCTATCCACCAACAACAAATCAACTAGTTGCGTTTACGAACACTGTTGCTCCATATGGAATGGCATTGAATGGATCATCGAATGCCGTTATTCTTTCTAATAGTGGAATTTATCAAGCATTTTATACAGTTAGCGTACCATCACCAGCAACGAGTACAAGTATGAAATTGGTTAAAAATTCAAGTTCTGTTTACACAACTATTCCAGGATCTATTACTGGTGTCGGATTATCAGAACCATATCTTTTTGGACAAGCACAATTTTCTGCTCTTGCCAATGATCAAATTAGCATCGCAAACAATAGTACGACTGCAACAACATTATATAATACATCGACAGGATTTACTGGTCTAAATGATACAGCATTTGGAATAGGATCATCAACAACGAGTACTTCAACAAGTGTCACATTAAATGTCTCAACATTGACATCCACTAACAATGGAGCATTTGTGATCGTTGCAGTCGGTGGTGCAAATTTAAATGTCTCTGGAACTTTTACCGCAACTGATAATCAAGGACACACTTTAACACAAATTGGTGGTCCCACAGCATATTCTGGTACGAGTGTACAGAAGAATACATGTGTTTCAAGTTGTGCATTTTATGTTGCAAATATTACTGCATCTTCAGCATACAAGATATCAGTAACCTATAGCATTGGAACACCATCAATTATATATGCCATTGCAATTGTCGTTAATAATACTTACGTCTCACCATTTGCAAACGTCGCCTTTTCATATTTTGCAATCGCTGAACTACCATTGCCTGCGATAAATTTATATGATGTCTCGACACAAACAACTTCGGATTGGATTATTGTCGGATGTTTAGTTGGTAATCCACCTGCTCAAGTGACAGGAAATGGATTTACAATTTTAGAACAACCATCAAGTCCAGTTACAGCACCTGACGGAACAACCTATTTACCAGTATTAGGTTATATAGCACCAAACAATGTCGGAACAAACTTAGTAGGATTAGATTTTAATTCAATATTGGTCGGTGGTTGTATATATACAGCATTTTATATCGATGTGGTTGGAAATCCCAGTAATTCGAAATTTCAAACAAATGCACCTAATACTGCAACCCTAATGATCGAACAATTACAATAAAATTTAAATTATTGTCACAATGACAATAAATTAAAATCGGACATATAATTGAGAAAAAAAGTATGCATATCAAGTAGATGCAAAGTCAAAGTTTATGTGGTATTTGCCGAAAATATTATTTCGATAATCCCGGTGGTTGTCCTCGATGTCAATGTATTCCGTGTGCAGACCAACAAGGACCACAAGGTCCAACTGGTGCAACAGGTCTTCAAGGATTAATAGGAGCCTCAGGTATTTTAGGTAATGTTGGTGCCACGGGTTTTCAAGGTCCTACCGGTGCTATTAGCGATATCAGTAGTTTCGGTAGTACCGGTGCAACTGGACCTCCAGGAGACATCGGATCATCAGGTATTAAAGGTCCTCAAGGTGCTACTGGTCCAGTCGGTCCTGGTCCTCAAGGTGCTACCGGTCTTCAAGGTCCCACAGGTGCTTCTGGACCAATCGGACAAACAGGTCCCACAGGTATTCAAGGTTTTAATGGTAGTACTGGTTTTCAAGGTGCTACTGGAATAACAGGTAATCAAGGTGCGACAGGTAGTATCGGTGCTATTGGAAGGCAAGGATTTACTGGTGCGACTGGTAGTCAAGGTGATCCCGGACTTACTGGTAGTACTGGGTTCTCTGGTGCCACCGGTTCTCAAGGTAGTACTGGTATCATGGGTCCTTCAGGAGCAACTGGAACACAAGGTAATCAAGGTGCAACTGGTATCATTGGTAACTCAGGTCCCACAGGTTTCCAAGGAGCAACCGGAATACCAGGATTTACTGGATCGACGGGTGCGACTGGTTTGATCGGTGTTCCAGGAATACAAGGTGCATCAGGTATTCAAGGCGCTACTGGTGATCAAGGTCCAACAGGAATTATTGGTGTTACGGGTTCTACTGGTGCTACTGGTCTTCAAGGAGCAACAGGAACTTCAGGTGATCCAGGTTTTCA
>Ga0302300_1000233_pt1 | contig 44141 bp, 36 predicted proteins | sample III_Palsa_E1_1_FD_198756 | JGI IMG/M metagenome (GOLD analysis project Ga0302300, IMG submission 198756) | Peat permafrost microbial communities from Stordalen Mire near Abisko, Sweden - III_Palsa_E1_1 | ecosystem: Environmental > Terrestrial > Soil > Palsa > Peat permafrost | place: Sweden...
TCTATTTAAGCCCGAAGCATAGCAAAGTCAGAGGACCGTATCCCTAAATAGGTCTGCAAACCTAGGATTGAAGCTGGATCACCTCTGACTTGCGATATCTTTAAATATAAAACAAACCTAATGGATAGAAACAAATACCGGCCTTGCGCTTAAGGCCTGTAGGCGTATGAGTGTATAGCCCGGCCGCTTTTACCAGCGGGAAACGCCCAAGCTATCTGTAATCTCAAGGCATCACCGAAGCCCGCTCACTTAAAATAAATTTCGTGATTGCTGAATTGCCTACCGTATCAGCAGACATCGTTAAGTTTTTGCCGATATATTTTTGGTAGTTGAAGGTTATTGCTCCGGGTTGTCCGGTTGTTTTGAGCAGGGTAACTGATTGCAGGTCGCCGGGAATATTGGCGCCGAACCAGTGGCCGTCGGCTTTTTGTTTCCAGGTTACCAGGGCATAGGTTTCGCCGGGTTGGTGCTGGGTACTGTCGCCGGCAGCTTTTAATCCTGCCGCGTTACCGTACAGGGTGCGCATGGTTGCCTGCTTTTTGTTGATGGACGAGGTAATTACCTTGAGCCCCATTTTGGTAAGATCGAAAGATGCGGGGAAGGATGCTTCCTGATTTAGCGGATTGCTTGGAGGGTTTGAACAGGCAACCATGAATAACGAGAGAATGAATAATATGCTATAATTTAACGGTTTCATGGCTTAAAATTTTAGGGGTTCAGTAAATACAAAATCGTTGTCTTTCATTGGGCGGTGGCAGTTTACGCACTCGGTGGCAAACATTACGGTTTTACCATAAGGCACCATTTTGGGTGTCTTGAAACGGGCAAAGCCCCAGCCTTTGGTGGAGGCATACTTTTGGTCGTCCTTAATCATGTATTCAACCTGTTTAAATGCGTCGGTTTTGGTATTGCCATCTTTATCCGTCAGCTTATCCCAGGCCACCTTAGCGAAAATAGTGCCGTTTGGCCAGGGGTTAATATGCCCGTCTTTAATTGCCTTAACGGCAACATCATTCCCGAAAATCACCCGCATGGTACCGTTATCAAAACGATCGGTAGTACTGATGGGTTGCCAGTTTTTATAGTCGGGGATATAGGTAATGCCATTCAGCGCCGTAGGCAAAGCAGCGGCAGGGTGTGGTTTTTGCTGCTGCTGATATTGTTTTTGCAGCGCGTTGGTTTTGGAGGTATCTGCAGGCTTATTGTTTACCATGGTGAGCAGGTAGGCTTTCAAAACCTGCAAGTCGGCCTCGGAAACTTTGGCTGAAGGATGGACCATTGCATAACTCTTGATAGGCATGGCACCCTCGGCAATCTGGTTAACCGCTTCCCATAGCTTGGCCTGCTGGTCACCCTTTGCCATGCTTTTCCAATCTGAAAAATTCAAGCCTTTACGCCCCTCTTTTACGTGGGCGGCTACCTGCCAGTATATAGGTTGAATCTGATCGTACCAGCGTAGGTCGGTTTGGTTGGAGTGACAATCATAACAGGCTCGCTGCAATATGGCTTTGACCTGTATGGGGGCCTGTATGTCGCCTGTGCCCGCCGGGTGGCTGATTGAAGGGCGGATAAATTGGATCAGCACAAAACAAATGAATAACGCCGCAATGATATTGACGGAAATTTTCTTGAATGACATAGGGGATCTTGTTTTTCTAAAGGTACGCTTTATAACAATGACACCGTACTTATGCGCTTGTTACAATGGTATTGAAATGTGACTCTTTTTTGATGAAAAACGAGGCTTTTTCCATGAGAAAATCAGTGAAAACATCAAAAAAATATCATTTTTTTGATGTTTTAGAGGCTAAAACGGATGTTTTTGAGGTGGAAAACGACTTAAAATAGGTTTAAAAACGGCATTTTTATGATTGTTTTGGCCGTTTTTTTGGTGAAAAGTGTACCAACTGTACCAGGTGTGTCAACTGTTTCGTGGTACGGATAACGCAAAAAGCCTTAAGATGTCGACTTGAAGCTTTTGAGTCCATGTGTATAGGATCTGTCAAAATCAAGCAGTATGGTCAGAAGATCGCGCGAGCTTTCCTTTATAAACTAACGTTTGGTAAACGGTATGAAGTGTATTAATTGTTAATTTTGCCAAGAGATAAAAACTTAAAAATGTCTATAACTACCGAAGACGAAAGAATTGGAATTCAACAAGCAAGTAATGCTGTTGCCATCACGCTAAAAAAGATGCGTGAGTTTGCCAAACCGGGCATTTCAACAAAGGAACTTGACGAGTACGGCGGCGAATTGCTGGCACAGATGGGCGCACGTTCTGCACCTCTGCTAACCTATGATTTTCCGGCGTATACCTGTATTAGTATTAATGAGGAAGCTGCGCACGGCATACCAGCAGAGGATAAAATCCTAAAAGAAGGTGATCTGGTAAATATTGATGTATCGGCAGAATTAAATGGCTTTTGGGCTGACAATGGGGGCTCGTTTGTATTGGGCGAAGACATCCATGGCCACGGCAAACTAGTAGAAGCATCAAAGGAGATATTAAAAAAGGCAATAAGCAACATTAAAGGTGGTGTAAGGATATCGGAGATAGGCAGGTTGATCGAAACTGAAGCCAAGAAAGCCGGCTACACAGTTATAAAAAACCTGACCGGGCATGGTATTGGCCGCAGCTTGCACGAAGAACCTCATGAGATAGCGAACTACTGCGACAGGTATAACAATACGCGTTTCAAAAAGAATTCAGTGGTAGCGATAGAGACATTCATTTCAACCCGGTCAACAATTGCCGATACACAAGCCGATGGCTGGACGCTACATGGTAATAAAGGTGGTTTTGTTGCGCAACACGAGCATACCATTATGGTAACTGGCGGTCAGCCGGTGATATTTACAGCGCAAAACGGTATTTGGGATTAATTATCGCCCAATATCCATGCGTAACAAAAAAATAAATTGCAAGTGCCTACACTCGCATAATAATGAAGACGTAAAATAGAAAAGCCTCAAATCTTTCAACTTGAGGCTTTTGCCGTTCCAATGTAGCGGGGAGCAGGATCGAACTGCCGACCTTAGGGTTATGAATCCTACGCTCTAACCATCTGAGCTACCCCGCCTTGTACTTATGTTATTACTACCGGTATGGTAACGCCGGCTGCTGTATTGTTAATAACACATCCTAAAAAGGTTTGCAAATATAGCAGAAATTCGTTTTCTTTAGAAAAAATGTTAACATTTACTCCTAATCGCGTTATTCTATTGTAAACCTGGTATGTCTGAAAAGAAAAAATTCACTATGGAGTATGAGATAAAATCATCTCCGCGCATTCTATATAGCTTTTTAAGCGAATCTAATGGCTTAACACAATGGTTTGCTGATGACGTAACCGTTCGCGATCAGGTGTATACTTTTACCTGGGATGATGAACAGCAAAACGCCAAATTGCTAATGCTTAAAGAAAATAAACTGGTTAAATTTCGCTGGGTTGATGATGATCCGCAATATTATTTTGAGATGGAAATTTTACAGGATGAGCTAACCAATGATGTTGCCCTGGCTATAACCGATTTTGCTACCGAAGAAACTATTGATGAGCGCAAACTCATCTGGGATAATCAAATTGAATACCTCATTAGCGTATTAGGTGCCTGAGCTAATACAATTTTCCTTAATTTTACGTTTTTAAATCTGCACTGTGCTTAATTTGGCATGGTGCATTTTACTCCCAAAACGCTGATATATCCTGATGAAAAAAATTCATCTTTTAATACTTAAATCATTTATACGGCCTTTTCTATCAACCTTCGTTATAGTGATGTTTGTGTTATTGATGCTATTTTTATTCAAATACATCGATGATCTTATTGGTAAAGGATTTGCCTGGTATGTTATTCTGGAGCTGATGATGTATTCATCGGCAACCAATGTGGCTATGGCATTGCCCTTATCTGTACTGCTCTCCACCATCATGACATACGGTAGCCTTGGCGAAAATTATGAGCTGGTGGCTATAAAAGCGGCTGGCATATCGCTAAGCAGGGCTATGTACCCCATGATCATCATCGTATCCATCCTCAGTGTCTCGGCATTTATTTTTTCCGATTATATGTTGCCGGTGGCCAACTTAAAGTATTTTTCTCTTTTGTATGATGTAAGGCAACAGCGCTCCGCAACGTTATTACCCGAAGGTGTATTCAGCAATAGTTTTCCCGGCTATACCATCAGGGTTGAAAAAAAGGGAGCAGATGGTCAGGCGCTATACGGTGTTATGATCTATCAAAAAGAACAAAACTCAGAGAATACTACGGTATTGTTTGCCAAGGAAGGGAGAATGTACCGTACTCCGGGTGATAAGTATTTGGTGTTAAAGCTTAAGGATGGCGTCCGTTATGAAGAATCGGCAGGAGATGTTGGTTATAACACCCGCCAGCGATTAATGCGTTTTCGTTTTAAAGATATGGAACAAAAGTTTGATCTTTCGGGGTTTAAACTTTCCCGTACTGACGAAAATGAGTTTAAGTCGGCATTCCAGATGATGAACCTTAAGCAGCTTCGTGACTACAAAAAAACCACGCAGCATGCTATTGATAGTTCGGTACAGGTCGGTTATCGCATGATAACACCTTACTTGCGGTATTTTAATCTTCCTAAAAAGCCAACAATTGTAAAAGCACTAGCTCCTGCCATCGCTAATAAAAGCTTAACACTTAGCGAGCAGCTTGCTGCTGTATCTAATGGTTCGAGTGAAGCGCGCTCAATTCAGGGCCTGATAAAAGATGACGATTCCCGTAACCATGATAATGCTCAGAATATCCGAAAATCACTGGTGGAATATCAGAAGAAATATACCTTGTCTGCAGTTTGCCTGGTGCTGTTTTTAATAGGTGCGCCGCTCGGAGCTATTATACGTAAAGGCGGTTTAGGCCTGCCGGTGGTGGTATCGGTAGTATTTTTCCTGATATATTACATCATATCAACCATAGGCGAAAAATCGGTAAAAGATGGTAATGTATCGCCAATATTAGGTATGTGGATATCCATTATTATTCTAACACCTATCGGGCTTTTCTTATCATACAAAGCCATAACGGACTCGGCCATATTCGATGCCGATTCTTATAAGAAGTTTTTTAAACGGATACTTCGCCGAACAGAGGCCTGATATATTTTACAAAGCGCCGACCCTATTAACTTTATTATCCTGTAACTTTGTTCAAATTTAATACAAAGGCAACCATTGCAGCTTGCCGATACGTAACTGTTCAACCATGTTAAATACAATACCTGAAGCGATTGAGGCTATTAAAGCCGGCAAAACCATAATAGTTGTTGATGATGAAAATAGGGAAAACGAGGGCGATTTTTTAACCGCCGCCCGTAATGCAACCCCCGAGACCATAAACTTTATGGTAAAATATGGCCGGGGCTTGGTTTGCGCTCCTATTACCCGCCAACGTGCCCGTGAGCTTGATTTGGAGCCTATGGTGAGCCACAATACCACATCGCACGAAACTAATTTTACGGTTTCGGTTGATGTGCTGGAGGGCTGTACTACCGGTATTTCTGCTTCTGATCGTTCAAAAACAGTATTAGCTTTAATTGATCCTGCTGTTACGCCTGAGGCTTTAGGCCGCCCGGGTCATATATTCCCGCTGATAGCAAAAGATGGCGGTGTGTTGCGCCGTACAGGCCATACCGAAGCGGCTATTGACCTGGCTGTTTTGGCCGGATTTGAGCCTGCCGGTGTAATATGCGAAATTATGAAGGAAGACGGCGAAATGGCACGTCTGCCTGAACTATTGGTTATCGCTAAGGAACATGATCTTAAGATAGTATCTATAAAGGACCTGATAGAATACCGTTTGGCTACAGAATCAATGGTTACCCGCGAGGTTGCTGTAAAAATGCCAACCCAGTGGGGCGATTTTGATATGATAGCCTATACCCAAATTGATACCGGCGAGAACCACCTGGCGCTTGTTAAAGGCACCTGGGAGCCCGATGAACCAATACTGGTGCGCGTGCATAGTTCATGCGTTACAGGCGATATTTTTGGCTCATGCAGGTGTGATTGCGGCCCTCAGTTGCATAAAGCGATGGAGATCATCCAAAAAGAAGGTAAAGGCGTTATTGTGTACATGAATCAGGAGGGCCGTGGTATTGGGCTTATAAACAAACTAAAAGCGTATCATTTGCAGGAAAACGGCTTTGATACCGTTGATGCTAACATAAAATTAGGCTTTAAGATGGATGAGCGCGATTATGGTATCGGCGCGCAAATATTGCGCAGCCTGGGTGTATCAAAAATGCGTTTGTTATCAAATAATCCTAAAAAACGCGCTGGTTTAATTGGTTATGGTTTAGAGGTTGTTGAGAATTTGCCGATAGAGATAGCACCTAACCCACATAATGAGGCTTACCTGTTAACCAAAAGAGATAAAATGAATCACGCTATACTGCGCGATCATTAATTATCATCCCCATCGGATTTTTCATTGGTATTTGAGCCCGAGCTGGGTGGTTCTGTTAAGGTAGGGGTATCTGTCTTAGGCGGAATTGGGGTAGGTATTTTACTCTTACTTTTATTGCCGCTGTTTTTTCTAAAGAGGTTCCTGAAAAACTCTCCAAAGGTGTCAAAATCGCGTTGATAGGTAAGGCCTACACCATTTACATATTGAACGCTCAACTGGTCAATAGTATTTAAGGTAGTGGTATTTAACACCCGGTAGGAGTATTTAGCCGTAAGGTCTCCGCTCTTGCGTAATAAGTATTGTGCTTCAAAGTCTTTGGTTAGGCTATTAAAGTTTGAGTTGAATAAGCTGTTTTGCGTAGAGTTGTTAAACAAATCATTACTGCCGGTGGTGGTAAATAAGCTCCCATTAAACACCAGCCTGCTGTTAAATAATCTTAATGATGCGCTCGCGTCATTAAATGAACGCAGGTTTAAGTCGAAATTCTTGATGTTTGATTGTGAGATAAAAGTGTTTAATTTATTAAACGCGAACTCGCTCACCGCTTCGCCGGCTGTACCCAACACCTGGTTAGTTAAACTATTTGGTGTTCCTGATGCAAAATTTCTGCGCACAATAATACTTAATGCCTGCTGGCTACGGTTATTATAATCGGTAAGATAAGTACCCAGGTCATCCTTAATTGACGGGTCTGTAGGGAAATTAAAATCAAAGTCGATAGTTGGGTGTAATAACGATTTGGTGATGATCAGTTCCGCCTGTACCAGCACGTTTTCCGCTCCTTTTGGTGATGCCAATCCCGCTGCCTGGTAAAGTGGCGAAATGTCTGTACGCACCTCGTATATGGCATTCAGGTTAATGTCAGCATTTGATGGGTCTCCCGTCCAGCGTATGGTACCACCCTGGTTTACTGTGAAGTTTTTACTGATGAAGTTTTTAGCCGTAAACTCAAACTTACCCGTTGATATTAAAAAGTCGCCGTACATGTTAAAATCACCAAGGCTGTTAATATTCAGGTTCAGATTATTGGTTGTGCCGCTACCTTCCAGCACACCGTAATCCGTGGTTATTTTAACTATGGTTTTTTCATCTACGGTAAGGTCAAGGTTAAGTGTTACCCCATCAAAAGCATTTTTAGGTACTACTACTTTGGTGCTGTCCTTATGGCTTACAAATCTTATGAAATCATAATCCCCGGCGGTTGTTGAAGTATTCAGAGGTATGTTAAACACCGTACCTGCAAGCGTACGGGCCTTAATATTAATATTCATGGTATTAACCGGGCCATTGAACGCGAATGTGCCCGTGCCAAAAGCCTTGCCATAGTAAAGGTGATTGTCTTTAAATGTGGTGTTTAAAGCCAGCAGGTTTTTAGCGGTTACGGTTGCCTCTATATCTGGATTATCCAGGTTATTCAAATCAACTTTGCCTTTAACTTCTCCGGTACCACCATAGGCGTCCTTTAATACCATCCCGTCAACGTCAATAACGCTATTGGTCACAGTTAGTTTATCACTAACCGTGAATGCGGTTTTAAGGTAATTAACTGTAACTCCGGTATTATCTAAGGTAACTGTGCCATTCATTTGTGGCTTAGATGCAGGGCCGGTAAGCGATAGATCACTTGACACGGTTCCTTTAGGATCTGATACCAGGTCGCGGATAAAAGGATCAAATATCACTGTTTGCACATGATCCATTTTTACTTTAAAATTAAGCGCGTTGGCCTCGGCCTCTTTGGTAAGATTGTAAGCCCCGGTAATATTCATGGTTTCAGTACCATTGTTGTTGATGCTCATCTTTACATTAGCTTGCTTACGGTCATTACCCAATGTTGATTGAATTTTCACATCACCAACCAATGTTTTATTCATATTTAGCGAGTCGATGTTTAAATGCGCATCTATACCCGGCGTATTGGAAATAGAACTAAATATCACATTCCCATTAAGCGATCCTTTTAAAGCCACCCCCGAAATTTTGGTCAACTGGTCAAATGTGTTCATGTTGAATTTCTCGAACTCCAGCTTCAGTTTATCCTCCGGGTTGCTGGATATAAACCCATTTATCTTAACCTTTTGCGGGCCGTTTGATAGCTGGAAACCATCAATCTCGGTTTTACCATCCAAAAATTTTATCCTCACCTGGTCGGTTAGTTTCCAGTCTTGATGCTCCAGAATAACATCCGATGGAAGCAGTTTTAATTTAGCCGTAGTATCCCGCCCGAATTCAACCAAACCGTAAAGATCCAGCTGGTTAGTCGCGTCTTTATCAGCCAGTTTTATGTTGAAATTAAGGCTATCTCTTCTAAGCGCGTTTGATATATCAATATTTTTGATGAACAGGCTATCCGTAATGTTTATCTTGCTTAAAGAAATGTTCAGGCCTAATTGACCATTGGTGGTACTCTCGTCCAAAATAAGGTCATGGAACACTGTGGTGCCATATTGGATGGTTTTAACATAGCCATTTAATGTAGCTGTTGCATTTGATGAGTCAAACTCACCCACAAAAGTTCCCTGGTCAGGTATTTTCAAGTCCGGATCAAAAAGCGCTAAAAGCGGACTCATATTTTTAAGAGCCAGGTTAAACTCAAAATGTTGCGGCTTAGGCGTAACGGCGGCTATGCTTAACGATGGGATATATTTCTTAGCGATCTGTTTAAAATAAGATGGGAGCGTGGCCAGGTCAAACGAGCCATGGATATTGGCCTCCGCGATGTCTGATTTTAGTGCCAATATACGGTTATCACCCGTGCCGTGTGCCGATAGATCAATAGAATCAACCAGGTAATTATTTCTCGGATCAATTATCCTGATCGGTGTAAGCTCAATATGCCCCTGTAAGTTCTCAAGACTATTCCCGCTAAATTTAGTTTTAAGCACTGTTGTTAGGGTGATGGTATCCTTCAGTAATTTAAGCGTATGCAGATGCGCGTCCTTAATATCCGCGGTAAAATTATAAGCGGTTAAAGCAGGGTTCAGGTCCACTGTTCCCGCCATGTTTAGCTTAACATTGTTATCATTAATGCTGATTTTGGCATCAGCAATTTTCTTTATAAAAGTGCCTTTTACATTCAGGTTATGGTAATCGTAACCATTATAGTTGATATAGCCTATCTGCGCGTCTAAATTTTCGGTCAGGTTTTTAAGCTCGTCACCACTTCCTTTAACATTGGCGGATAAAGTAGCTCGTCCAATGGCATCATTGTCAAGTAAACCGCCCAAATCGAAGTTTGAGGTACTTATTTTGCCGCTGTACGCAGGCACACCTTTTTTGTCAATCTTTAGGTTGATATCCGGATCAAAGCGACCCAGCTTAGTTTTAAAAGTGCCGAACGCCACAAAATCATTCTGTAAGCCTGTAAACCTCCCGGTGAAATTGATGTTACCGAACTTGCCTATCATGTCAGGCACCTTCGCGCCCTTAGTCCCGGTAAAGTTGCTGTATAAATAATCCAGGTCTTTTTTATTGGTTGATAGCTGGTCGAATTTCAACTCCAAAAAGGTATTATCCCAATCAGGCAATCCTCTCAAACTAAAATCTCCGCGAATGTAAGTCGCTTGTCCGCCGGTGATCAATAAATTTTTAGCGGTCAGGTGGCGTACCATGCCATGTATTTTACCATCTACACCTAAATCAAATCTTACTTTCTCCAACCCACTGGTAAAAAAAGCGATGTCTTTTGATGATACGTGTGATGATTTAAAATCGGCATCCATCATCACCTTGTCCTCAATATCAGCAAAATCATCAAATGACTTAAATTTCATCCTGAAGTAATCCCTAACCATGGAGTTGGCTGTTTGCAAAAACAGGTGCTTGGTGAGTATCAGGTTGGTATCAACCGTAGCGTCAGCGGTAAGGTTTTTAATGTATGCCCCACTTTTTTCGTGCAGGGTAAGGTGGTGTATATAACCCTTAAACAAGTGGTGGATAACATCCATACTGTCAATCACCGTGCTGAACTTTTTAACATCAACATCATCAAAGTTTACCCCGTTTATCAGGGTGTCAACCAAATAATTTTTATAGCGGAAATGCAGGTTGTTAACGGTTACTTTTCCAAAAATCACATTCCATGGTTTGCCGGTTGATTTTGAAGTATCGGGAGAGCTAAAATAGTCAACAATAAATTTAACGTTGCTGGTGCTGTCTTTATATTCTTTTAAATAAACAGAACTGTTATCCAGTTTTACAAGGCTTAAATCGATGGTGCGTTGTTTTATGCTGTGGAATAACGAAAACGCGTTGATGTCGACTGTTAATTTCGACATATTAACCAGCGTGTCTTTTTTCTGGTCCAGCACATAAAAATCTTCAAGCACTATGGATGTAAATGGCTCCAGGTAAAGGCTCCCTATGCTAACCTTGGTATGTAATTTTTCAGAAAGATAGGCCGCACCTTTCCTGGCGGCCCAGGTTTGCACGGGTTTATATTGAAAAATAAGTAACAGTATGCTCAGCGTCAAAAAAACGACCAACACCAATCCTAACGCTATTTTGAGTGCTTTTTTAATAACTTTGTATTTAATTCAAAAATTAAAAGTAAAAATTCAAAACTTTTGAAGCTTATACGCAGATGTTTTGACTTTATTTTAACCCAATGTTCAAAATAAAGTTTTATCAGCGCAGCAACATCATTCCGTTTTTTGACTTTTAACTTTTGACTTTTAACTTTTTTGTCCCATGCCCATAATACTTGCCATTGAATCCTCTTGCGACGATACCTCTGCAGCCATTTGTGCCGATGGTGTGATATTGAGCAATGTTATTGCTAATCAAACCATTCACCAGGCTTACGGCGGCGTTGTGCCCGAACTTGCTTCGCGTGTTCATCAGCAAAACATTGTCCCTGCGGTTCAGCAAGCATTACTTGCCGCAAAAGTAAGTAAAAATGATGTGACTGCGGTAGCTTTTACCCGTGGCCCGGGACTTTTAGGTTCACTTTTAGTAGGCGTATCATTTGCTAAGGCATTCGCACTGGCAAAAAACCTGCCGCTCATAGAAGTTAACCACATGCAGGCCCACGTTTTGGCACATTTTATAGGTGATCCAAAGCCATCGTTTCCTTTTTTATGTCTGACGGTTTCGGGAGGACATACCCAAATCGTTTTGGTGAAAGATTATTTCGATATGCAGGTCATCGGCCAAACTACTGACGACGCGGCCGGTGAAGCCATGGATAAAACCAGCAAGATCTTAGGTCTGCCATATCCCGGTGGCCCATTGATTGATAAACACGCCCGCTCAGGTAATCCTGATGCCTATAAATTCCCTGAGCCGCAGATACCCGGATTGGATTTTAGCTTTAGCGGGTTAAAAACGTCAATCCTATACTTCATCCAAAACAACGTTAAGCTTAACCACAACTTTATTGAGGAAAACCTGAATGATATTTGCGCCTCGGTAGAAAAACGCATAGCCACCATACTGCTTAATAAATTAAAACGAGCTGCCGATGAGTATGGCATTAAAGATATTGCCCTTGCGGGAGGCGTATCAGCTAATACCGGCCTGCGCGAAGGCTTGCTGGCCATGGGCAATAAAAACGGATGGAATTGTTTCATCCCCAAACTGGAATATTGTACCGATAACGCCGCTATGATAGCCATCGCCGGTTACCACAAATACCTTAAAGGCGAATTTGTGGGGCAGGACGTTGCGCCATTGGCAAGGATGCCTTTGTAAGAGAGATTCTACAATGATATGATTTTTGCCACTTCTACATTTTCGGACTAAAAAACTACCTTTGCAGCATGAACGCAGCCGCCTACATTTTCTGGATAATTTTCGTAATCCCTTTAATAGCATTTTTAGTATGGCTGGTTCGCCAGGATAAAAGAAAAGGCACGATTGGCCTTGCCGTAGTAATAGGTTTGGTGGTTATGGTTGTCATTTACATGTATTATAAACACATGTTCGCGCCTTATACCAAGGTGTACGATTTTTAATTTTCTCAATTGTCATTGCGAGGAACGAAGCAATCGCGAACTATACAAATAGAAATTTCCCTACTGACAAAACACTGTCAGCACAAATCCCATTCTAATTCCCGAAATTTGAATCTGTCGGGAAACTATTGATTGGCTGTTAATCAATTCGTTTAACTATATTTATCCGGCAAACCAATTAATACCTTGCCAATATGGCATTTAGTGGCCGAATTGTAACAACGGTATACGTTTTGTACTCTAAAATCAAACAACAATTAACCAATCTACAAAAACAATGAAAAAGCTATTCACAGCAATATTATTAGTAATGTCTGTTATGGGGTTAAGCTCATGCAGTTACAACAGTATGGTGCAAATGGACGAAAACGTTAAAGCCAAATGGGGCGCCGTTGAAAGCCAGTATCAGCGCCGTGCCGATTTGATACCGAACTTAGTAAACACCGTAAAAGGCGTAGCCAACTTCGAAAAAAGTACTTTGGTTGATGTAACCAATGCCCGTGCAAGGGCAACATCTATACAAGTTGACCCAACTAAGCTTACTCCTGAAAATATCCAGAAGTACCAGGCAGCACAAGGTGAATTGGGTGGCGCGTTAAGCAGGTTATTGGTAGCCTCTGAACATTACCCTGAATTGAAGGCCAATGATAATTTTACCGCTTTACAGGCACAGTTAGAAGGTACAGAAAACCGCATCAACATAGCCCGTTTAGATTTTAACAGCGCCGTGCAGGAGTATAATAGCAAGATCCGTTCATTCCCGGCAAACATAACCGCCAAAATGTTCGGCTTTACCGAAAAAGGTTATTTCCAGGCAGAGGCCGGTGCAAGTAAAGTGCCTACTGTACAATTTTAATTATGGAGTGAATTAGTGATGGAGTGATTTTTTAACACTCTAACAAACTAATCACTCATTCACTCATTCACTCATTCACCAATATTCCCCATGGCTTTATTTACCGAAGAAGAGCAACACCGCATACGTATCGCGATTGAAGATGCTGAAAAGCATACCTCAGGACAAATACGGGTTTGTCTCGAAAAAAACTGTAGCGAAAATGTACTTGATCGCGCAGCTAAATATTTCCATAAGCTGGATATGCACAAAACCAAGCACCGTAACGGAGTATTGGTATATGTGGCTACGGTCGACCGTAAGTTTGCCATTATAGGCGATGCCGGCATCAATAAAGTAGTGCCAGCAGATTTTTGGGATAGCACCAAAGAGGATATGCTGGAGCATTTTAAACTGGGCGATTTGGTGGAAGGTATTGTTACCGGCCTTAAAATAGCCGGCGATCACCTGCAGAAATTTTTCCCGCATAATGCTGATGATACTAACGAATTATCCGATGACATTGCCTTTATGGACGGCGAATAAAACAAACACCATGTTTAAAAAACTCATACTCTTTTTTGTTCTGCTGGCAAGCGGTTTTACTGCTTTCTCACAGGATTTCCCACCTAAGCCCACTGCACTGATAACGGATTATACCAATACGTTATCACCTGGCGATCAGCAATTGCTGGAAAATAAATTGGTGGCTTTTAATGATACTTCATCAACACAGATAGCTATCGTGCTGATGAAATCAGTAGGCGATTATGACATCGACCAGTACGCCGCGGCACTTGGCCGTAAATGGGGTATAGGCCAAAAAGGTAAAAACAACGGCTTGCTGATACTGGCTGCTATGGATCAGCATAAAGTAACCATCCAGGTTGGCTACGGACTTGAAGGCGCTGTTCCAGATGTAATTACCCACGTGATCATTCAAAACGATATAACGCCACGCTTTAAACAAGGCGATTATTACGGTGGATTAGATGCCGCGGTAGATGACATTATCAAATACACCAAAGGAGAATTTAAGGCCGATAAAAAGGCTCAGCACGATAATAACGGTGGCAATGCTGCAGGTATCATCATAGTGATCATCATTTTTATACTAATCATGATTTTCCGTAACCGTGGCGGCGGCGGACAGATCATCGGTGGCAGGGGCGGGGCAAGTCCGTTCTGGTGGTTTTTAGCCGGTGATATGTTGGGCAGTTCAGGTCGTGGTGGCGGCTGGGGCGGAGGCGGAGGCTTCGGTGGAGGAGATTCCGGCGGCGGCGGCTTTGGAGGTTTCGGCGGCGGCGACTTCGGCGGCGGCGGCAGCAGCGGCAGCTGGTAGGTATTTATTGAGTGAATGATTTTTGATTGAGTGAATGGTCTAAAAGACCTAAATTCGCTCTATCTATTTAATAAAAATCACTCATTCAAAAATCACTCATTCACTCAATAAAACTCAATGGATTTAACCTGGAAAATACTCCACTCCGAATATATACACAAAGGCCTCTGGGCAACCCTACGAACAGATAAATGCGAAATGCCCGATGGGCGCATTGTTGATGAGTACTATGTACTCGAATATCCAAATTGGGTAAATGCGGTTGCGATTACCGAGGATAACAAAGTGTTAATGGTGCGACAATATCGCCATGCAGCAGGCATTGTTTCACTCGAAATTCCCGGTGGTGTAATTGATGGCGACGAAAAACCCGAAGCTGCCATGCGTCGCGAATTGCTGGAAGAAACAGGGTACCAGTTTGATGATATTGAATTGATAGCCACGGTTTACGCCAACCCATCCACCGCAAATAACCATACCTACTGCTACCTGGCCAAAGGCGGCAAAAAAGTACAGGATCAAGACCTTGACGAGCACGAAGAGTTAATAGTTGAAGAATACACCATCGCTGAAGTAAAACAACTCTTGGCTGAAAATAAGATAATTCAGGCCCTGCATTGTACAGGGTTGTTTTATGCGTTGATGAAGTTGGGGGAGATTAAATAATCAATTCCTAGATCAAGTCAGGCAACTTTACACCCCGAAGCCTCATTGCGAGCGAAACGTGGCAATCCCAAACATACAGGGCGAACAAGAGTAGTTACGACATTAAAGTCGCCACCTTGTCATTCTGAACGTAGTGAAGAATCTTCTTCGAGCGAGGTACGAACATGCAAATTTGCTATGCATATCGAAGAAGATTCTTCGTCCCTCAGAATGACAAAACTATTTGTTACGCTAACTCGCAATGGCATAATCATCCAACAAAAAAGCCCTGCATAAATGCAAGGCTTTAAATATTGTCAAATCGTACCAGTTACGACATCTTCAATTTTTTCTGAATATCAGCAACATAACCTTTGAATTTCTTATCAGTATCAATCAAATCCTCAACAGTTTGGCAGGCGTATATCACGGTAGAGTGATCGCGGCCGCCAAAGAAACTACCGATTGATTTTAATGAGCTTTTGGTATGTGCTTTAGCCAGGTACATAGATATTTGCCTTGCCTGTACAATCTCGCGTTTACGGGTTTGCGATTTTACCATATCAATTGGTACTTCAAAATACTCGCAAACCAGGTTTTGTATGTATTCCATCGAAATTTCCTTCGATGAGTTCTTTACAAAGTTCTTCAGCATTTGCTTAGCCAAATTCAAATCTATCTCCTTACGGTTCAAGGTTGATTGTGCTAATAACGATACCATGGCGCCTTCCAGCTCACGTACGTTATTATCTATGTTGTGGGCAACATACTCCACTACATCGTTTGAGAGTTCAATACCGTCCTGATATATCTTATTCTTTAAGATAGCCATACGGGTTTCCAGATCAGGGATCTGCAAATCAGCAGATAGGCCCCATTTGAATCTCGAAAGCAAACGTTCTTCTAAACCAGCCAAATCTTTAGGCGCTTTATCTGATGTGATGATCAGTTGCTTGCCTGATTGATGCAGGTGGTTAAATATGTGGAAGAAGAAATCCTGTGTTTTTTCTTTACCGGCAAAGTTGTGCACATCATCCATGATCAGTACATCTATCGCCTGGTAAAAGTTCACAAAATCATTAATGTTATTGTGTTTAAGGGCATCAACAAATTGCTGGGTGAATTTCTCGCACGATACATAAAGTACCAGCTTATCCGGCAGTGTTTGTTTTATTTGGTTACCTATGGCTTGTGCTAAGTGAGTTTTACCTAAACCAACACCACCGTATATCATTAATGGGTTAAATGAAGTGCCACCCGGTTTTGCAGCTACCGCGTAACCAGCTGAGCGGGCCAGGCGGTTGCAATCGCCCTCAATAAAGTTTTCGAAAGTATAATTGCGGTTAAGCTGTGGGTCAACATTTAATTTCTTTAAACCGGGTATTACGAACGGGTTCTTAATATCCTTATTTATAGAAATAGGTATCGGCATCGACTGATTCTTTGATTCCGCTCCGTTTCCGTTTGAAGGCATGTTTGTTGTATATGGTTTGCTTGCAGATGACTGTTCAACTACAATATTATACTCTAAACGCCCATCATCGCCTAATTGTTTTTTGATAGTCTTACGTAACAGGCCCACGTAATGCTCTTCAAGCCATTCGTAAAAGAATAAACTTGGTACCTGTATGGTCAATACACTGCCCTCCATCCTCAAAGCTTTTATCGGCTCGAACCAAGTTTTAAAACTTTGAGCCGGTATGTTATCTTTTATGATCTGGAGACAGCTATTCCAAACGTTAGTACAAGTTTTTTCCATATGTATTATTATAAAAAGTTGATTTCCAACCCCCAGTGAAACATCCTTTGAGGCTGCTACGGAACATCGAATATTCTAAAAAAAAGCGGATAAAAAAATTATATTTTCACTTTTTTATCAAATATATTCACTGTTTATTAACCCTATTTTTATTGTAAATTCAACTTAAATTAGTATACTTCGTAACCAATATGAGTAAAAAACACTTTCAAGAAATTTTTTTGCGTTTTAATATTTGTGATAATAAATCCGGTTAAAAACCTTGCGTTCCCTTACTCTTAATACGTTTTAAAACCCCGATAGTTTGGCTGAAACAACTGTTAAAATTTTAAAAGTATGTTACTGAGCGAAATAAAAATGAAAATTGTTTAAGACGGTTTTTAGTATTCCCCAAAAACAGCGCGCAGCGTATCCGAGATTTCGCCCAGGGTTGCATAACACTCTACGGCGGTTAATATATAAGGCATCAGGTTTTGTTTGCCTTTGGCTGCTTGCTGCAGGTTTTGTAAAGCCAGAGTAACTGCGTTGTTATTACGCTCAGCTTTCAAACGGTCTAATTTTTCCATTTGATGGATGCGAATGGAATCATCTACCCTAAATACATTGGTTGCTGCCAATTCTTCCTGTGTGAATTTATTAACACCAACAATTATCCTGTCGCCACTTTCAATATCATTTTGGTATTGGTAGGCTGATGAGGCAATCTCCTGCTGCATGTAATCCTGCTCAATCGCTTTTACCGATCCGCCCATGGCATCTATCTTATCAATATAAACCTGGGCAGCCTGCTCTATCTCATCGGTTAATGATTCTATAAAGTATGATCCCGCCAACGGATCAACGGTATCCGTAGCGCCACTTTCAAAAGCGATGATCTGCTGGGTGCGTAAAGCGATTTTAGCTGCGGCTTCTGTTGGTAACGATAATGCCTCGTCATAACCATTGGTATGTAAGGATTGTGTGCCGCCCAGTACTGCTGCCAGCGCCTGGTTACTCACCCGTACGATATTATTCATGGGTTGCTGTGCCGTTAACGTAGAACCACCGGTTTGGGTATGGAAACGTAGCTTTTGCGCGCCTGCATCGGTAGCACCCAGTTCTTTAGTAATATGCGCCCACATCCGCCGGGCTGCCCTAAACTTGGCTATCTCTTCAAAAAAGTTATTATGGCAGTTGAAGAAAAACGATAACCGTTTAGCAAACACATTTATATTAAGTCCCTTTTCAAGCGCTGCCTTTAAATAAGTTTTACCATTGGCGAGGGTAAATGCCAGCTCCTGCACTGCGGTTGATCCCGCTTCGCGGATATGATAGCCGGATATAGAGATAGTGTTCCATTTAGGCACTTCCTTGCTGCAATACTCAAACACATCAGTTATTAACCGCATGGATGGCTGCGGCGGGTATATATAAGTACCGCGCGCGGCATACTCCTTTAATATATCGTTCTGTATAGTGCCAGAGATCTGTTTCAAGTCAGCACCTTGTTTTTTTGCTAACGCGATGTACATGGCTAATAATATAGCCGCGGTAGCATTAATGGTCATGCTGGTGGTAATATTCTTTAGTTCGATGCCATCAAACAATATCTCAATATCTTTTAGTGAGTCTATAGCCACACCAACTTTGCCAACTTCGCCTTCTGCAAGCTCATGGTCTGAGTCATAACCAATCTGCGTCGGCAGGTCAAAAGCAACTGACAGACCCATAGTTCCCTGGCCGAGTAAATAATGGTAACGCTTGTTTGATTCCTCGGCGGTAGAGAAGCCCGCATATTGGCGCATGGTCCACGGCCGGCCGCGATACATATCTTTTTGGATGCCGCGCGTGTAAGGAAACTCGCCCGGCAACTCATTCATTTCAGACGGCCCGGTATATACCTCCTTAATCTCAATTCCGGAAGTGGTGGTAAATTTTTTATCGGGCATCTTTAATTAAAATAATTGTTCCAGGTCTTTTCTCAATAATTCAGCACCCAATTCATAAGGATCGTTTTCCATTTGGCTTAGCTGTACCAATATAACTTTACCTAAATCCAGTCCGCTTGCATTTTCGGGCAGGTTCTTCATAGCATTGGTTACAATATTTAAAGTATCATCCTTAACACGCTTGGCTACGCCCCATGCACGGCTGGTTACATAAATTTGCTGAGTGATGTTATGCTGGTATTCGCTGCGGATCTCAGCTATAATAATACTGTGTAATTCGGTTGCACTGTGGCTGCCCGCATTTAAACGCACCAGCATATTTTGCGGATTAATGCGCTCCATAAATAATACAATACGCTCATAAGCCTGTAGGCGCAACGGCAGGGTATGATTAGCTATAGACTTTTTAAATTCAAGCAGCTGGATGCGTTCCGATTTATCAAGATATGGTTTGATCAGATAGAACGCTATCCAAACCACGCCAAGGCCCGAAATGGTATATTTTACTATATCTAATAAATACGGATACATTGCCATAATAATTGAATGTTATGCAGAGGTCATAAATAATTGGCTCTGCAACAAAAATCTGCATTTTACATTATATTTGTGTAGTTAATTAAAAATAAGATGAGTACTGTTGTTGATATCGCACCGGTTACCTTTACTGAAGGTGCCGTTAAAGAACTTAAAAAGCTGAAAGATCAGCAGGAATTAGGTGATGATTTTGGCTTGCGCATTGGCGTTGAAGGCGGCGGTTGTTCGGGCATGAGCTACGTTTTAGGCTTCGACCAACCAAAGGAAGGCGACCATACCTATTATATTAACGATATTAAGGTATACATGCACAAAGCGCATGGCTTATACCTTGCCGGTATGCAAATTGATTTCTCGGACGGATTAAACGCTCGTGGATTTACCTTTAACAACCCAAATGCTGCCAGCACTTGTGGTTGCGGTACATCATTCTCAGTATAAGAAATTATAATATTTAGCCATTAGGCCGATGATCATTCCCTCCCGAAAAGGGGGGATTTTTTATGCCTTGTTATTTTTATCAATCACATCCGCTGCAGGTAAGCTCAAATAAAATGTAGTTCCTACGCCTTGTATGGTTTCAAACCAAACTTTGCCACCCGCATTTTCAATCGAGTTTTTAACAAATGCCAACCCTAAACCCGTACCCGAGCTTTTTGTAGTAAAATTAGGCTCAAATATCTTTTCGCGCATATTCTCAGGTATGCCATTGCCATTATCCTTCAGGCTAAGTAATATACTTTTGCTGCTTATCAGGTAACTAATATCAATAATGCCCAACTTATCCTGGGGCGTAGCCTCTATCGCGTTTTTTAGCAGGTTGTTAAAGCAGCGCAATATCTGGTCGCGGTCAGCATTGATGTAAAATGGATCAGATGGTGCCTGGTAATTTATTTTGATGTTATCCATCTGGTTAAAAATGGTAACCGCCTGGTTAAGCATATCAAAAACACTAATACGTTCGATATGGGTATCGGGCATTTTAGCGAACGAAGAGAACTCTGACGCGATAGAAGATAGACTCTCAATTTGCTCTACAAATGATTTGCTGAAACGTTCAAACTTTGCATCAAATTTGGGGTCTTTATCACGCCACGATTTTTCAAGCAATTGCAAACCGAGTTTAAGCGGCGTTAGTGGATTTTTTATCTCATGGGCAACCTGTTTAGCCATCTCGCGCCAGGCGCTCTCACGTTCAGACTGGGCAAGTTTTTGGGCGCTGTTCTCTAAGGCCGCTATCATTTTATTATACTCATTCACCAGCGCACCAATTTCATCATCGCGTTCCCACTTTATGGGTTCGTTCTTTTTACCGTAGATAATCTTGCTTAAGCTAAGCTGGATAAAGCTAAGCGGGGCCGTTATCTGCCGGGCAATAATTACCGCGAACAAACCTACTACAATGAATATCAGGGCATAAACGTTAATCATTATGTTTAATAATGATATGATACGCGCGTTATAATCAGCCTGGTTTGAAAAATAAGGCAATTGTAAGTAAGCGATAGTCTCGTTTTTTGAATTAATCAAAGGAGCATAAGCGGCCTTATAGTGTAAGTCGCCGATGGTTTCATCATTCACAAACTCCGATTTTTTAAACTTGCTCAGGTAAATAAATGCATGTGCGTTCATCCGGCGGAATTGCAGGCCATCATCATAAATTTTGGGCTGCGTAGTAATCAAGGGGATTCCTTTTTGATCATACAAAACCAAGTCGGTAGAGTAGGTGCTGGCCAGTTCATCAAAATCAGCCTGACTTTCTTCATTAATATTGCCCAAATATTTGTCAAATAACCCGCTTTCAAAGGCCGTGGTAATATGGCTTATTTTATCGCGGATCATATTCTCCTGCTGCTCATTGTATTGGGTGCTTAGCGAAAGGAAAGTAATAAAGCCAACAAATATTAACGTAACCACAACAGCCGCGATAATGGAAAATTGGATGCGTGTTTTATAGAGTATCTTCTCGAAATTTATTTTAAATATCCATTTAAAACTATTGTCGCTTATACTCAGGATTTTAATTCGCAACCAAAGCAGCCGTACTACAATAACCATAAGGCTGAACAAAAGCAGCAGTATGAAAAAGAAAGTAAGCGACGATATGCTGTAAAAAAGGGTATTCTCCTCTTTACTTACCACTATAAGTGTGCGTTCGCTTGGCTGATAGATTAAGTGACTATAGGTTATTAAGTTTTTATACCAATCGGGGTGGCTGCTTTGTGTTACTATAGAGGTATAGTTTTTAAGGTGGCCTTTAAAAGTAGTGTTTACCAGGTCGTAACTATAGGCACCACTCTTGCTTACCAGTTTATTGTCACTATAAAATGCAAATGAATAATCCTTAAATCTGTCATCGGCCCGTATGTTACCGTCTTTCAACAGATCAGGGAAGGTGCCGGAAGGTTGTAAAGGTTTTGATTTTAGTTCAACAACTATGGTCCCAACAACTGTGTTATTCTTCGAGACCGGCAGAATGGCAAAGTAATTTTGGAAGCCGAAAGATTCGTTTTCCCGGTAGAAATAATCGGATACTTTAAATGAACTGTAAAGTACCAGGTCTTTAAACACATTTAACGGGTAGTTCTTGTCGCCGGCGAGAGGTTGCCCGTTTTCATTAAACTCGTGTATGTTATAAGTATATTTTGATAAATATCCGTCAAAATACACCTTTTGGAAACGACTTTTCAGGTTACTATAATGCAGGCTGTCATTAAAATAATTAACAATAGTTTGGTCGTTTATAATTTGTTTTTCTATCCTGTTAAAAATAATATCCGCAGTTACATCATCCGGAATTTCCAGTTTTTGAATTAGCGCGACCCGGGTTTCCGCCTCTTTAACAGCCTCTACATGCTGGTATTTCAGAAAGGATATTAAGGAAAAAACAAAAACAATAATAATAAAGCTTGTAGAATCTATTTTGCCTGAATTGTATTTATAAGCATAGGCTCTTATGAAAACAGCAACAGCCAGAAGGATATAAAACAGGCTAAATTCCTGGTATAATGAGGTAACGGCAGTAGCTATTATTATACCCGATAAGAAAATAATGGTCTTATGCTTCTCCGGTATTTGTAACTTGTGGATTATATACAAAAAGGTATCATCTATCAAAAACAATATCAGGAAACAAAAGCATAGCATTAATAGGCCTAATAAACTAAAGCGCGACAGGTTGAAAACGTTGTATACATCAAAGCTTATTTTAGCATTTGCTATCAACCCATAAAAAAGATCAAGTAGTATGGTTGATGTTACAAGAAGTATAATTGTACCGGCTATAGTAATTAAATAGCTTACTGTTTTGCTTACTTGTGTTGTTAAAAGTAATCGTCGCTGGTTATAAATAAACGCCACAAACCACGAAACGAATAATATATTCAGGCAAAAATCGCCTAATGAAAGATGCGAATGCCCTGGCGTGTATATCGAGGATTCAAAAATAGTTAGGCCATAAATAAAATGAGGCCAGTTATAATGCAGCGATACATAGCGCACTATAATTATAAATACCCCTAAAATTATTAATGAGATATAAACTTTACCCTTAACTACAAAGTATTTGCAAATAGTGTGAATTAATACGCATAGGGTTAAAAAAGTTAGTAGCCAGGCAATCAGCTCAAAATAAAAAAAGCGGTGATTAACTTCGTTATGGGTTAATTTAACAGAGAAGAGGTATTGATTATTAATGCAGCTGTGAATACCATAAACATTGCTGTCGGTAAAATCAGCTATTTCAATGTTATTATCATTCAGCAAGTTTCTTGCAAACCTGTTTTGGAGATATTGATTCTGAAACGGATAATTTACCTTAATGCTAATATAAAAGATAGCTGAGAAATTCCCCGCGCTTTTTTTAATGGCCTCGTAATAACCGTTAGGCCCCTGTATAAACGAAACCCCTTCTTTTATATGGTTATTGTCCTGCGGGATAACCTTTACGCCAGTCCAAAAGCTAACAGTATCATTGGTATAAGTTATAAGCCATATGCCTTTATCTACTGTATAATTATTTATAAATCTTAAAGCTTCATTAGGGCGGTCCTGAAGGTTTTTTAAGTTGTTAAAGGATTCCTTGTTATTAAATAAGGTACTTACATCTCTTTCCTTTGTATGAAGATTGTTTTCAAGGATTGTGGCAGTTTGATCGAGGTTATTTACGGGCGTGTATGTGCTTTGAACTATTGTTGCAGTAAATAATAAACTGACAAACAATAAAGCTAACAGTAAGCGTATTTTTCCGGATGTACTCAAAGTGCCTGTGTTTTCAATTAGGTAAATTTACATTAACAAACACCTGTGTGGCACAGATGTTTGTAATATTATTGCGGTAATTCCGCGCTTTCGGTAGGAATTTGCCTGTTTACCTTTTTCACAAGGCCTTGTAGTACGCTGCCGGGGCCAACTTCGGTAAATGAGGACGCACCATCTTCCAGCATACGGACAACAGTTTGCGTCCACCTAACCGGGCCGGTTAGCTGGGCAATAAGGTTATGTTTTATTTGAGCCGGATCTGTATATGGTTTAGCATCAATATTTTGATAGATAGGGCATATTGGCGCTTTAATTTCGGTATGTACAATGGCATGTTCCAATTCAACCCGAGCGGCTTCCATTAATGGCGAGTGGAATGCGCCACCAACATTAAGTTTTAAAGCTCTTTTTGCTCCGGCAGCGGTCATCAATTCGCAAGCCTCATCAACACCGGCAATAGTACCCGAGATAACTAATTGACCTGGGCAGTTGTAATTAGCGGGCACAACTACGTTACTGATGCGGTGGCAAATATCTTCCACAGTAAAATCATCCAAACCTAAAATAGCGGCCATGGTTGATGGTTGTATTTCACAGGCTTTTTGCATAGCATTGGCACGGGCCGCAACCAAACGTAAACCATCCTCAAATGACAATGCCCCGGCAGATACCAAAGCAGAGAATTCACCTAAAGAGTGACCTGCAACCATTTCCGGTTTAAAATCATCACCCAAAACTTTGGCTAAAATAACCGAGTGTAAAAATATGGCGGGTTGGGTAACATTGGTTTGTTTAAGGCCCTCATCGGTACCGTCAAACATAATGTCAGTTATCCTGAACCCTAAAATTTCGTTAGCTTTCTCAAATAGTTCACGGGCTTCGGCCGACTTTTCGTACAAGTCTTTACCCATTCCAACAAACTGGGCACCCTGCCCCGGAAAAATATATGCTTTCATGTTTTGGTTATATTGGTTTCTTGGTTGATTGAGTTAAATAGTTGATTAAGTTGAATAGGTTAAAACCACTCACTTAATCAACCATTCACCAATCAACTCAATTTAGCTGATATCAAATTTAGAAATTCTGTTCTGGTTTTTTCGTTTAAAAATGCACCGGTAAATGCCGATGTAGTAGTAACCGAGTTTTGCTTTTGCACGCCGCGCATGCTCATGCACAAATGGCGGCACTCAATTACTATACCTACGCCAAGCGGATTTAAGGTTTCCTGTATGCAATCCCTAATCTCATTAGTTAAACGCTCCTGTACCTGTAAACGGCGGGCAAAAACATCAACTACGCGTGGTATTTTGCTAAGACCTACTACATGCCCGTTAGGGATATAAGCAACATGCGCTTTGCCGAAGAATGGCAACATATGATGCTCGCACATCGAGTATACTTCTATATCCTTTACAATTACCATCTGGCTATATTCCTCTTTAAACATAGCCGACTCCATTATTTCCTTAGCATCAAGGTCGTAACCCTGTGTCAGGTACAGCATGGCTTTAGCCATACGCTCGGGAGTTTTTAATAAACCTTCGCGCTCCGGTTTTTCGCCGATGTGTTTTAAAACATTCAGATAATTTTCTGATAGGCTGGTGATGAGTTCAGGGTTATACCTGTCAATTTTTACATATCCTTCAATATCGTCTTCGCGATCAGGAATATTGTTTTCGTTAATCATTATAGTAGATTATTCGCCGAAATATTCAGCGGAATTATTTTCGGTTTCGTATAATTTAACTGAGTGCAAAAACACTCCTTCATAAGCTTCGATAGGAGCCTTCAACTGTTTAAATATCTCAATACAAAGCAACTCTGTCGAGGCCATTTTGCCAGCCATAAAGTCAACATCCTTATTAATGTTCTTATGGTCGAGTTTTTCGATCACATAATCATTAATAATTATTTTAAGCTCCTTCAAGTCAATTAGATAACCTGTTGCGTGGGTAACGTGGCCCTTAACTGTTACAAACAAGTTATAATTATGTCCATGCCAGTTTGGGTTGGCACATTTGCCAAAAACTTCTTCATTTTTTTCGGCGCTCCATTCCTCGCGGTACATTCTGTGGGCCGCATTAAAATGTTCTTTGCGCGTTATATGTATCATCATAACAATTGTGGGTGCAAATATACAAAACAAAAACAAGGCATATGTTTTATCTTAGCTGTCAAAAAATATTTGACAATGCGGATATTAATCGTGGCAGCTACTAAGTTTGAAGTCGAAAGTTTAAAGTCAAAAGTTGAAAGTAAGGCTATAGACTATGGACTATCGACCATCGACTTCTTAATCACTGGCGCTGGCATGGTAGCCACTTCTTTCGCTTTAGGCAAGCATCTGGCAACAAATCAATATGACCTCGCCATAAATTTAGGTATCGCAGGCAGTTTCGACCGAAGCATTGCATTGGGTGATGTAGTTGAAATTGACGAAGATACCCTTGCCGAATTAGGTGCAGAGGATGATGAGGATTTTATTACGATTGATAAACTAGGCTTTGGCGAGAGTAGTTTTAAATCAACTTACGCCCTGCCTGCCCAATTTAACCTGAGAAAAACCAATGCCATTACGGTGAATACCGTGCATGGTAACGAAGCATCCATTTACAAATTAGGCAGCCGTATTAACGCGCAAATGGAGAGTATGGAAGGTGCCGCGTTTTTTTATGCCTGCCGACAGATGGGGGTGCCCTGCATGCAAATCAGGGCAGTGTCAAATTATGTAGAAAAACGTAACCGTGATGCCTGGCAAATAGGGCTCGCCATAAAAAATCTGAATACCTTTGCCACTGAATTTTTGGATTGGGAGCGAAGTGCGAAGAGCCGGTAACAGAAAATATCGCTTTGACCCGGCACCCCACACACCGCTCCCCACACTATAAAAACGCTATGACACTATCGCTCGGTTTTTCTCCCTGCCCAAATGATACCTTTATTTTTGATGCGCTTATCCATCATAAAATTGATACCGAAGGTTTAGACTTCGAAGTTTCTTATGATGACGTAGAAACCCTCAACCAGAAAGCTTTCCGAGGCGAACTGGATATTACTAAGTTAAGCTACCATGCTTTTGCTTATGTGGCCGATAGCTATGTGCTGCTTGATTCAGGCAGTGCATTAGGTTTTGGTGTAGGGCCGATGTTGATTTGTAAAGGTGATTCTGAAAAACTTCGTTTAGAGCTGGAAAAACCGGATACGCAATTAAAGATTGGTATCCCCGGAAAATATACCACCGCTAATTTCCTTCTGGGATTGGCTTTCCCTGAAGCGCTTAATAAACAGGAACTGGTTTTTTCGGACATCGAAAATGCAGTATTAGATGGTCGTGTTGACGTTGGCCTCATCATTCACGAAAATCGCTTCACTTACCAGGATAAAGGCTTAAAAAAGATCATTGACTTAGGCGATTTCTGGGAAAAGGAAACCGGTTTAGCTATCCCGCTTGGCGGCATTGTAGCTAACCGTACTCTGCCGTTAGATGTTCAGCATAAAATAAACCGTGTATTGCGCCGCTCGGTAGAGTTTGCTTTCTCCAACCCAAAATCGGGATTAGAATACATCCGCTCACACGCCCAGGAAATGAGCGAAGAAGTGATGTACAAACATATTGACCTTTACGTAAACAAATACTCTGTTGAATTAGGCGAAGAAGGCAAAAAGGCCATCAAACTATTATTTGATACAGCTACAGAGAAGAATGTGATCTCGGAAATTAAAGAGGATTTGTTTTTGACAGAGATTTAGGATCTGATAAACCATTTGTCATTCTGAGCGGAGCGAAGAATCTTCTGCACCATGCATAGTTCGCTTCGCAAATCGAAGAGGATTCTTCGCTCCGCTCAGAATGACAAGGTCTTTTAAAGATTAGCTTGTAAACTATCAATACAGCAATTGATCATACGGATACCTCGCCGTATGTATTTCAACTACCATATCATACAACAACTTTCTGAACTCGTCAATGTTTTCTCTTTGAGTAGCCGATATAAATATTGCCGGACTATTATTTTTCGCCATCCAGCTGTGTTTAAAATCGTCAAGTGTTAACGGTTCTACTTCTTCGCCCTCGTGGTTTTGTATTGGCTGATAAGCATCAATTTTGTTAAATAAAGTGATGGTTGGTTTATCAATTACACCCAGGTCTTTCAATGTTTCATTAACCGTTCTGATTTGATCCTCAAAATTCGGGTGCGAAACATCAACCACGTGTATCAAAATATCAGCCTCACGTACTTCATCCAAAGTCGATTTAAAACACTCTACCAAATGGTGAGGCAGTTTGCGTATGAATCCAACAGTATCCGATAACAGGAATGGCACATTCTCAATCACTACTTTCCTAACCGTAGTATCCAGCGTAGCGAATAATTTATTCTCCGCGAAAACCTCCGACTTGGAGATCATGTTCATAATGGTTGATTTACCCACGTTGGTATAACCCACCAATGCCACCCGAACCATAGCCACACGATTTTTACGCTGCGTTTCGTTTTGGCGGTCTATTAGTTTTAATTTTTCTTTGAGTAAAGATATTTTTTCAAGGATCAAACGTCTGTCAGTCTCAATCTGCGACTCACCCGGGCCACGCATACCGATACCACCTTTTTGGCGCTCTAAGTGAGTCCATAAACGGGTCAATCGTGGTAACAAGTATTGTAATTGCGCTAGTTCAACCTGGCTTTTAGCCTGCGCTGTTTGCGCGCGACCAGCAAAAATATCCAATATCAGGTTATTGCGGTCGAGTATTTTTACACCCAACACATTCTCTATATTACGTAATTGCGATGGCGTAAGCTCATCGTCAAAAACTACAATATCAATTTCTTCTTCGGTAACAAAGGCTCTAATATCTTCCAAACGTCCCGCGCCTACAAAAGTAGACCTATCCGGTTTTTGAAGTTTCTGCGTAAAAATTTTAACAGTCTCCGCCCCGGCGGTATCCACCAAAAATTGTAGTTCCTCTAAATATTCTTTAGACTGCTCAGCGGTTTCATATTGAGTAATTACACCAACCAGCACAGCCCTTTCCTGCTTCACAGCAGTATCATAAAATTTTTGCTTCATTAAATACTGTATATCAAATCAATTGCCAAGTTAAATTTAGGTAAAATAATAACCTAAAATGTCATTAAGCCCAAACTATTCCTGACAGATTGCACTTATTTCAATCCCTCAACAAATTCCCTCATCGCCAATCCCGGATCTGCCTGTTTCATAAAATTCTCACCGATTAGGAAACCGTTAAAGCCTGCTTTTTTCAGTTCCTTTATAACATCCGTATTGCTGATAGCGCTTTCCGAGATCTTCAAAAACTCCTTTGGGATATGCTCTCCCAATTTAAATGAAGTTTCTACAGAAACCGTAAAATCAGCCAGATTGCGGTTGTTTACCCCAATGGCATCAACGTTAGGGTTTATACTGCGTTCCAATTCCTCCAGATTATGCACTTCCAGCAATACATTTAAACCTAAACTTTTTGCCAATGATGCCAGCTGCTGAATCTGCGCAGGTGTCAATATCGCCGCGATCAGCAAAATAATATCAGCACCTAAAGCTTTGGCTTCAATTACCTGGTACTCGTCTATCATAAAATCTTTACGCAGTACGGGTATGGTATTAGCCTGCCTCGCCCTGATCAGATCCGCCTTGCGGCCCATAAAAAACTGCTTATCAGTTAATACCGATAATGCCGATGCGCCAGCCTCAGCATAAGCATTGGTTACGGCGGCAACCTTTACTTTATCATTAATGATTCCTTTAGACGGCGATTTGCGTTTAAACTCCGCGATAATGCCCGTGCGGTCAGGAGCTAATAAAAAATCCCTGAATGAATAAGTTTCCCGTGAGAAAAATTCTGATTCCTCAAGCTGAGTAAAAGATGTTTTATTTTTAGCTGAGGCTACTTCCTTAAGTTTATTGGCTACTATTTTATCTAAAATAGACCCCCCAGCCCCCTGAATGGAGCGTTTTTGATTAGTATTTTTGTTTATAGTCATATTATTAAGTATTGAATACTCCCCCTTTAGGGGGTTGGGGGGTAATCCAGTTTGCCATCATTTCTTTACCAAATTCTGTTAATATCGATTCCGGGTGAAATTGTACACCGCGTACATCATATTCCTTATGCCTTAATGCCATAACCGAATTATCTTCTTCATCAATAGCAGTAACAGTTAATACGTCAGGTATAGATTTTTCATCCACAACCCACGAGTGATACCTACCCACTTTAAAGCTTTCCGGCAAACCAGCAAAAAGTTTCTCGCTTTTGTCTGTTACTTTTATTGGTGTGGCTATACCGTGCATAGGTTGTGTTAAATTATATAACTCGCCGCCAAATACCTCAGCAATTGCCTGCTGACCTAAGCAAACCCCGAAAATGCTTTTAGTAGACGAATACTTCTTGATTACATCCAGCAATAAGCCAGCCTCAGAAGGTATGCCCGGGCCCGGTGACAGGATGATTTTATCATAAGCATCCACATCGTCGATATTAAACTTATCATTTCTCCAAACGTCGCATTGCAAGCCGATCTCGTTAACCAAATGCACCAAATTGTAGGTGAAGGAATCGTAATTATCTATTATTAATATATTTTTCATCTTATAACTCCTCCGCTAATTCAATGGCTTTTCTTAAAGCCGCTATTTTGTTGTCAACTTCCTTTAACTCGCTTTCGGCTATTGAGCCGGCAACAATCCCCGCGCCTGCCTGGTAATGCAGCGTGTTGTTCTTGCTTAAAAACGAGCGGATCATAATCGCATGGTTAAAATCGCCGTTAAAACCTAGGTAACCAATGGCGCCGCTGTAAAAACTACGTTTGGTTTTCTCGTTTTGGTCGATGATCTCCATGGCGCGATATTTTGGTGCGCCACTTAATGTTCCTGCCGGGAAGGTATCTGCAACAATTTTAAAAGATGCCACGCCCGGTAACAACTTGCCGCTCACATGCGATACCAAATGAATCAGGTGTGAATAATATTGTACTTCTTTAAATGCTTTAACTTCTACCTGCTCGCAATGCCTGCTCAGGTCGTTACGGGCCAAATCAACCAGCATTACGTGTTCAGCAGATTCTTTTGGATCTTCAATAAGTTTTTGCGCTAATTCAGCATCCTTAATATCATCACCTGTACGTTTAAATGTGCCCGCGATAGGGAATATACTGGCAACCCTGTTTTTAATAGTGATCTGTGCCTCCGGCGATGAACCAAAGATCCTGAAATTGCCGTAATCAAAATAAAATAAATAAGGCGATGGATTGATAGAGCGTAAAGCACGGTAAACATTAAACTCATCACCCAAAAACTTTTTAGAGAACGCACGTGATGGTACGATCTGGAAAACATCACCACGATAAATGTGCTGTTTCATTTTTTCAACAATAGCCATAAAGCCTTCGTTGGTTAAGTTGGATTGTTCAGCCTCATCGCTTTTAAAAGTGTACTCCGGGAAGTTTTTGTTTTTGATCAGGTATTCTATCTTTTCGATGCCATTGCTCGCGTCCTGTCCTTCTGGTTGGTTGTAAGAGATGTACAACTCATTTTTAAAGTGATCTATAGCAATAACGTAGCGGTACATATTGTACTGCATCTCTGGTATTTTTTTGCTATCGTCTTCGGTCTTTTTTAGTTTGATGGTTTCGAAATGCTCAACCGCTTCGTGGGTAAAATAACCAAATAAGCCGTTTGATATAATTTTCAATCCGGTTTCATTCGTTTCGAAGCTACTTAAAAAATCGTTGATCTGGTCTATTAATTCAAATTCACCGGTTTTATGGGTTTCGGTTGTGCCATCAGGATATTTCTTTTTTAGTTCGCCGTCATTCAACAGCAACCCCGCAATAGGCTCACAGCAAATGTAGCTGGTGCTGTTTTCGCGACTGTGATAGTCGGAGCTTTCGAGCAATAACGAATTAGGGAACACATCCCGCAGGCGTAAGTATATGCTTACAGGCGTAGTAGTATCGGCAAGTAGCTTTTTATGTGTAGTAATTATTTTAAACTTTTTCATTCTTTATATTATCGACTTAAAACAAAAAAACCCGGTGAATTATATTCGCCGGGTTCCAAATAGGTTTACAATTGGTTAATCTATAAGATCAAATAGCATCCGGCTGCCAATTTTGTTGGTGCCACCACAGGTTAGTTTGGTTGATTTTGATCATAGCGAGGGCAAATTTATAAAGAAAATTGAATTTGCAAACTTTTTCTCAATTTATTTTAATGACTCACCCCAAAAAATGGGCGCATACTCTGTACAATAGCTAATGCAATGACTAACAGCGCCAATAAATAAAATATAGCGATGGTGCGATGTTTAGCCGCAGGCGCCAATACTTTTTTAGAGCGGATATGGCCCACAGTTATTAGTGCGATAGCAAATATCATCATGGTGATGTGCTCAACCGTCCAGTAACGAGTATCATGATCCTGCATAGCGGTTTTACTGAATTGCACCAGCGGACTCACGAAATACAAGCCCAAGCCAATCAGCAATTGGATATGTGCCGATATCATGGTGAACATATTTATTTTTCGGTTGGTATCAGTATATGGTCGGTTACCGAACCAGCCTGCCAATGATTGCAGAATAGCCAGCAATAGCAATACCATTACGATAAACCTGAAACCCGAATGCGCCTGTAGTAAAATTGAATATAAGTTCATGGTGTTAAATAATTATTCGAATATACATTTTATTGGATTTATGAACCAAGTAATTAATTCCGATGCTTCGAAACTGGTATAATTACAAATTTGGAGTTATTATTCTGAGGTATAAAAAATCTCGAATATTTTTTTTAAAATATTCCATTTAATAACTATTGGATCGGAAGCCCCAACAGAATTTTTGCCTAATCCAAATAGTTGAATTGAATCATCGATAAAAGAATCAATCTTGTATCCGTTGAAGTTTTCTTTTGGATATTTCATATTAATTCCTTTTGGATTGATAAATTGGCATTCATTGATAAAATACAAAGTATCTATTTTACCAGCTTTAACAATTGTGATTAGTAATTTTTTGAAAATGTCATTCTTAAAGTCCTCGATATAAACGTCGCCTAATTTGTTACCCTTTTTGTCCTTTAAAATATGAACCAATTTAATATTCTCAGAAGGTTGTTTAGTATTTTTATTTGATCTGTTGGTATTGTAAGAATTGGTAAAGCTTGATAAAAATATTAAGAATATAATTAGGGATAAAGTTGGTTTAATTTTCATACTTAGATAGTAAATATCCACTAAATATATCAAAATGAACCTGAAAGAGCAAACTTAAGGAACTATATAGCCGTATCCGTCAAACAAGAAAACCTTCTCTGCTTAAGAGAAGGTTTTCTATATCGGTGCAATTACACCTTAAATCGGTGAAATCAAAAAAACTAAACTTCAGCTAAATGTTCGCCGGTTACTACTTCTTTAATTTTGTTTTCTAATTCTTCCATTAATTCAGGGTTATCCTGCAATAATGTTTTTACAGCATCACGGCCCTGGCCTAAACGTGTTTCGCCGTAGCTAAACCATGACCCCGCTTTTTTAATAATGTTGTGCTCAACACCTAAGTCGATGATCTCACCAACTTTGGATATGCCTTCGCCAAACATAATGTCGAACTCCGCGATACGGAATGGTGGTGCCACTTTGTTTTTAACGATCTTGACTTTTACACGATTACCTGATACTTCGTCGGTATCTTTTATTTGTGATATACGGCGTACATCCAAACGTACAGAAGCATAGAACTTCAAAGCGTTACCACCGGTAGTAGTTTCCGGGTTACCAAACATTACGCCGATTTTCTCACGCAATTGGTTAATGAATATGCAGCAACATCCAGTTTTGCTGATAGTACCGGTTAACTTACGTAATGCCTGCGACATCAACCTGGCCTGTAAGCCCATTTTTGAATCACCCATTTCGCCTTCGATCTCGCTTTTTGGTACTAATGCCGCAACCGAGTCAATTACCAAAATATCAATAGCGCCTGAACGGATCAGGTTATCAGCAATTTCCAAAGCCTGCTCGCCGTTATCTGGTTGAGAGATCAAAAGGTTCTCCACGTCAACACCTAATTTCTTAGCATAAAAACGGTCGAACGCATGCTCCGCATCAATAAATGCAGCAATGCCACCTTTTTTCTGCGATTCAGCAATAGCATGAATAGCCAAAGTTGTTTTACCTGATGATTCCGGGCCGTATATTTCAACAACACGGCCTTTAGGCAAACCACCAACACCCAAAGCTATATCCAACCCTAATGAACCGGTTGATATTACTTCAGTAGCTTCAATGGCAGTATCACCCAATTTCATGATGGTACCTTTTCCGTATGATTTTTCCAGCTTATCTAAAGTAAGCTGTAATGCTTTTAATTTTTCTGCGTTTGCGTTCATCTTTGTAATAATTCAAAACAAATGTAAATGTAATTATTTATAAATGCTAATTTATTTAGTAAAATGTTTAATAATAATGATTTGTCATTTCGAACGAGGCAGGAGGAGAAATCTTCTTCGCCAAGCAATGTGTATGGTATGACGCAGAAGATTCTTCGCTATTGCTCAGAATGACAATTTAGTTTTTGTTAAGTAAATGTAGTTGGTTTATCTAAATCGTTATTAACAATTCACATAACTAAAGTCCTTTTTTCCTAACAATTCCCGGTCTGCGACTGCGCTTGTTTTCGGCATCGGCAACACCTTCAGCACCATAGCGGCGGGCCATTTTGGCTATACGTTCTTCAAATGTTTCTGTGGTTAACTTTTCTCTACCTAAACTATCAACCATAATCGGAAAAGCGAATGGGGTGGGGCGTTCAATGGTTTTTAGTATTATGCTTTGTTTTTCGATGCGCTGCAAAGCCATGCGGAGCCTGAACTCTTCTAATTGAAAAGCCAATGCCTCGTTATAAGCCTGCCTCACCAGCAAATTGTCAGGTTCGTATTCGCTGAATACCTCAAAAAGTAAGGAGGTCGATGCCTGTAAATGTTTATTCTTCACCTGCTGGCCGGGATAGCCGGTAAACACCAATCCGCCAATATGGGCGATGTCTCTAAATCGCCTGCGAGCCATCTCATTAGCATTTAGGCTGTGCTGAATATCTTCCAATAAATTATCAATGGAGAAGAAACTGGCATCCTCCAATATCTCTTCAATCGGCACATCATCGTCGGTTAACAACTCAAAACCATAATCATTCATGGCGATGGAAAAACTGGCGCTCCTGATTTTGCTGATGCGATAGGCCAATAACGAAGCCATGCCCTCATGAACCAACCTACCTTCAAAAGGATAAAATAATAAATGATGCCCCTCGGTGGATTTAAAGGACTCGATCAAAAATTCATGACTTTGCGGTAGGTGCGATAACTCCTCCTGCAATTTAAATAGCGGCTTTAGGGCAATTACTTCTTCATCCTTTTCAATACCATGGGCAACCTCATCCAGTTTATCACGAAATACCGCAGATAATTGAGATGATAATGGCATTCGCCCACCATTCCAGCTTGGGATAAGGCCTTTGTTTGAGTTTGATTTCCTAACATAAGCCGTCATTTCCTTTACCCTCACAAACTCTAAGCTGCGGCCTGCAAACCAAAAGGTGTTGCCCGGTTTAAGTTTGGATACAAAACTCTCCTCAATAGTGCCTAAACTACCGCCGCTTAACCATTTAACTCGGATGCTTAACTCGCTGGTAATGGTGCCTATACTTAACCTATGCCGCATAGCCACCCGGCGGTTGTTTACCTTATATAAACCATTATCTAGCTCAACCTTTAAAAACTCATCGTATTGAGCGAGGGTCTTGCCACCGTTGGTGATGAAATCTAAAAGCTGGCTAAATTCATTGCGGGTTAGATCCGCAAAAGCGAATGTGGTTTTTATCTCTTTAAATAACTCGTCAGCACTAAATCCTTCGGATACTGCCAACGTAACCATAAACTGTATCAGCACATCCATGGTCAGTAGCATCGGGTCGCGGCTTTCGAAGATTCCTTTTTTGATACCCTCTTTTAATGCAGCGCCTTCCAATAATTCCAGGGAATGCGTAGGCACAAAATATGCTTTGGATACAGCTCCCGGGTGGTGGCCGCTTCGCCCGGCGCGCTGCATAAAACGAGCGACACCTTTAGGGCTGCCTACCTGTATAACCGTATCAACAGGTCTAAAATCAACACCTAAATCCAGACTCGATGTACAAACCACAACCTTCAAGGCTTCAGCATGTAAGGCAGCTTCTACCCAATTGCGCAACTCATTATCTAATGACCCATGGTGCATGGCCATAACGCCCGCATACTCAGGGTAATTATCTAAAATAGCATGATACCATATCTCCGATTGCGAACGGGTATTGGTAAATATTAAGGTTGTTTTGCTTTTAGCGACGATCTCCATCACCTGCGGCAATAGTTTTATACCGATGTGCCCCGACCACGAATAGCTTTCAATATTTTCAGGAATGATGGATTTGATCAGCAATTTCTTCTCCAGGTTGGCACGAACCATGGTTACTCTATCCGCCGGAAAATCATTGCCCAGCAAAACTTCCGCGGCTTGTTCAAGATTACCGATGGTTGCGGAGATACCCCAGATGCGGAGCGAGGTATACGGAGCGGGGAGCGCGGTTTTCAGTGATTGACCATTATAGGCACTTCGCACCTCACTCCCCGCCACCCACTTTAATCTCGATAACCCCAACTCTACCTGCACGCCTCTTTTGGTGCCTAAAAGCTCATGCCATTCGTCAATTACTACCACTTGCAGGCCGTTGAATATTTTAGGATATTCTTTTTGGGCGAGCATCAGGTGCAGGCTTTCGGGAGTTGTTAAAAGTACTTCGGGTAACTTCTTTTTTAGTGCCGTTTTTTCGGCTGCCGGGGTATCGCCGGTGCGGGTAGCTATTTTCCAGGGAATGCCAATTTCGTCGCAAACTTCCTGCATAGCTTTTTTTATATCATTGGTTAGCGCCCGCAATGGAGTTATCCACAGCATTAGCAAACCATTGTTTTTATTTTTCGTATAACTATCCGGATATTTGTTGATGTAATCTGCTAAGAAAGGCAAAAATAAGGCGAATGTTTTACCACTGCCCGTCGGAGCATTTAACAGGCCCGAGAATCCGCTCAAATAAGCTGCTTCCATCTCGCTCTGAAAGGCGAACTGTTCCCAGTTTTTTTGTTTGTACCAACGGCGAATAACTTGCTGCCCAACAGAAATCATATTGCAAGTAACAAAATTGAATAGATTTAGTTATAGTATAAAATATTTAATGTAGTCATGTTTAAATACCTCATTATCCCAGCCATTGCCGTATTGATATTTGGCTGTGACTCCTTGTCGACACACAAAAGTTTAGCCGATAGTATACATGCTGTTGATACCCCTTTAAAAACCATTACACCTGCCAAGCTGATAGTGCCGGGTAAACGGATAGGCGATATTTATATTAATGAAAATGCCGATAGCGTGGTGGCAAAACTAGGCAAGCCTGATTCCAGTGATGCTGCAATGGGGGCATCGTTTATGGCCTGGTTTGATAAAAAAGGTAAAAATATACATCAAACCAGCATTTATGCCCACCGTAATATGGGTGCCGCGGATGAAAAGGTAAATTATATAAAAGAAATACGCGAAACATCGCCCAGCTTTAAAACTGCCGATTATGGTGGAGCTGGTTCGGAAATTAAAGATGTTATAAAATTATATAAGCTGGAAAAACACCCAGCCCCCGGCAACAAAAAACTTTGGTTATATGATAATTACCAGGCAGGTATAGGTTTTGAAGTTGACTCAACCGGTAAATGTTTAGCGGTATATATACACGCTCCCGGTGATAGTTCTGCTGCCCATTTAAATATTCATTAAATAAAAAAGGCCACACGTTAGTTAACGGATGGCCTTTTTTATCTTTAGCTATACTTATTTTTTCTCAGGTAGCAATATGAATTTTATAAAGTTATTACCGCTTAGGTATTTGTTAGCGGCATCCTTAGTGCTTTGTACGGTTACTGTATTTAAATTCTTAATATAATTTATAATACGATGCGGATTAGCCTGGGTTTGACTGCCACTCGCTAAATATCCCGCCCAAAAAACATTCTGCCTTATCTGTACCTCGGTTGACCGCGTATCCTCAGATGCAAACTTCTGGATGTCTGTTTGCTGGGCACCGTTTTGTTTAATCTTATTGATCTCGTCAAGGGTTGCGGCAATCAGCTTGTCAACATTTGCAGGAGCGCAGGTAAAGTATATTGTAAAGCTATAACGGCCGTCAGGTATTTTTAGATAACTGGCCCTAACTCCCGGCGAATAAACACCGCTTTCTTCCTGGCGCAGGCGATCAATCAGCTTAAGTTGTATTATGGCTTCAAGCGCATCCATTTGTACGTTGTTAAACTCGTTATAGTCATAATCGCCACTAAATACCAATTCTACGGTAGCTTTATCGCCAATGCCTTTATAAACAGTTTTGGTTATTTGCCCCGCAGGTGGGTGAATGTTTAAATTCTTATAAGTTTCTTTACTGTTGGTTGATGGTAATCCGCCCAAATAGGTTTCCAATAAGGGCTTAATATTACCGATATCAAAATTACCTACAAAAGTGAAGGTGAATCCGCTTGCATCAGCAAACCTGTCTTTGTAAAAACTGTAAGCTTTATCAAGGGTGGCTGCATTTAGTCTGCCTGGCGTAGTCGTCATGTCACGGAAATTGTAGTTGCTTAAAACAGCAGCAACGGTATCCCTGTAAACATTGTTGGGATCAAGGCCACGGTTATTTAAAAAAGCATTTGCCTGGGTAATTGTTGATTGCCAAATGTCCGGATCTTTACGTGGCTGAGTGAAATACAGGTAAAGCAATTGCAAAGCAGTTTCAAAATCCTGCGGAGATGAACTCCCGTTTATTCCTTGTGCCGTTTCGCTGATATAAGGGGTTAAGCTAACATTTTTACCTGCCAGCATTTTTCCCAACTGTATTTGGTTGAAATTACCCACACCGCTGCTGCCAATAATATCACCTGCCAGGTTTGCTGAAGTAAAGTCATCATCGTTTGCCAATGATGTACCACCAAAAGCGTAACCGCTTATCAATATCTGGTCGTTTTTAAAGTCGGTTGGCTTTAATATGATTTTTACGCCGTTGCTTAAGGTAAGCGTTGCTGTAGAAATTGAGTCGTCACTTACGGCCCTAACAGTCGCGCTTGGTATCGGCATTTTGTCTAGTAGAGGCTTGGTGCTAACATTATCAACATAAGGAGTTAAGTTATTACCGGCGGTGCTTAACCAACTAAGTATAGTTGCCTGGTTAGGCAGAGTGGTTTTTTCTTTATCCGGGCCTTCAATTACAATCACTCTGTTTTGATCGCTGATAAATTTACCCGCCATCGCGTTCATTTCGGCAAGGGTGATTTTGCCAATGTTGTTTACATAAAAATTGTATTCAAAATCAATCCCGGGTATAGCCTCGCCCTTTAAAAAATGTTGTTCATATTCTTCAACATAATCTGATGATGCGGTTTTACCTCTCTCTTTATATTCATTTTGTAATTGCTGCAAGGCATTTTGTTTTGCACGCTCCAACTCAGTTGAAGTAAAGCCGAATCTGCGCGCTCGTTCTGTTTCAGTTGCCACTGCTTTAACAGCGACTTCCAGATCGCTATCCGATTTAGATACCGCTACAGTTATAAAAGCATCCCGCCTGCCCAAAAATGGGCCGTAAGATGCCTGCCCATATAAGAAAGGTGGGTTACGTTTTTGGCTAAGTTCGCCTATGCGGGAATTTAGCATCTGGTTAAATAAAGCTACCCTAACGCCTTGTAAATATTGAGAACCGGTTTTAACAACAGTTTCGGGGTGTTTAACTATTATCTCAGCCAAAGTATATGGAAATTCTTTATCGGTGGCTACAATAATGCTGGTTCCCGGGCTTGGTGGATCATTATATATGATTCTTGGCTTTTCAACAGGGGGATTTTTAAGCGATGAAAAGTTTTGTTTGATCAGTTCCTCTACACGTTTTGGGTCAAAATCGCCAACAACTATTACCGCCTGCAAATCCGGGCGATACCAGTCATGATAGAACTCCCTGATAGCATCAGCGCTTACTGTTTTTATAATTTCTTCTTTACCAATTGGTAAACGGGTAGCATACCGGGAGTTGTTAAACAATACCGGGTAAATTTGTTGCTGTAAGCGTTCCTGTGCATTTTTACCACGCTGGCGCGCTTCTTCTAAAACAACACCGCGCTCTCTGTCTAATTCTGCGGGATCAAACGTATCGTATCCGGCCCAGTTGGCTAATATATTAAAGCCCTTTTCAAACACAGCGGTACTATCTGTTGGTAATGGCAGTTCGTAAACTGTTTCATCAAAAGTTGTGGCCGCATTTAAATCCGCGCCAAATTTAACGCCTGATTTTTGCAGATAATCAACTAATTGGTTTTTAGGGAAATCGCGAGTGCCATCAAATGACATGTGCTCGGTAAAGTGGGCCAGGCCCTGCTGCGCGTCGGTTTCTAAAACAGAGCCTACTTTGTTAACTAAATATAATTGAGCCCTGTTTTTAGGTTCAGCATTAGCACGGATATAATAGGTTAAGCCGTTTGGTAATTTACCGATGATAACATTATGATCGACAGGCAAAAGGTCGCCGTCATTTGTTGATGCAGCCGTAGTTGGTTTATGAGCAAGTGGCTTTTTCTTTACCTGGGCAAATGCTCCGCCCGAAGCCATCAGCAAAGCTAAAGCCGCTACGGAGATGTTCTTGTTAAAATTCATTAGTTTAAATTATAGGAAATATATTTAGTGCTAAAATGCAAAACGTATTTTTTAGTTTCAAAGTATTATAAGCATTAAAGGATGTTTTCATTATAGTTAGTCATTAGTTACAACCAAAATTTATAATATTTACTTTTACTAATTTTTGGTTAACTCTTTTATACAACCATGCACTTCCTTTAAATTTTACAATGCTATCTTTCAAAGATATATTTTCGTATGTATGTTGGTCGTCATCAAATAAATTTAATTTCGTTATGGTTCCATTCAAAAAATCCTTAACATAGATATAAGGAAAAGAATGTTCATTACTATCTATGAATTTTTTAATGACAATCCCGTTAAACTGAATCGCCAAATAGTTTTGATATGAATTACATAATGCTTCTTTTCTACTTGGAGAAATAAAATAGATGATTGTGAAAAAGCTAATTACAAAAATTAAGAATTTTACTATTTTCATTTCATTAAGTAACGCGTTTAATATAGCTATTTGGTTGATTTAATATATATGTGCAAGCTTACACTTTTATAATTATTTTACGCTTATACAATACCCAAACCATTAGGTATATAAGTAATGTAAAAGCTATCGCGCCAGCTAAAGAAGCATTAACCGGACTGAAGTGCGGCACAAATACTGTTTGATAAATGTAACTGTAAGCATCAATGCTTTTCCCGCCGGAATTTATTTTTATCAAAGCGATAGTACCCGGTACAATATCAGACAAGATATAAGCTGTTATGGCATTAATACCAAAGGCCACAAAAAACGAAGTGTATTTTTTATAGCCTTGTACATCTATCAGCCAGTATAATGTAGCTAATGTCATGGTAGCTAAACCGCCTGTGTACAGTACGAAAGAGCTTGTCCATAATGATTTGTTGATCGGGAAAAATAAATCCCATATTAGCGAAGCGGTAACGGCTAAAAGACCATAAATAAACATCCAGGTAACTTTGGTTGTATCATCACGATCTTTGCGTTTTAGCCAGCTACCCACCATCATCCCAAACAAACCGGTACCTAATGAGGGTAATGTGCCTAGTAAACCTTCAGGGTCCCAGGTATGTGCTTCGTTCCAAAGGTGGTTAGTAGTAAATACAAGCCTGTCTATAAATGCGCCCATATTTGTTTCAGGGTTAAGGTTAGCATAACCCACTCCCGGTACAGGTATAAAGCACATAATTATCCAGTATCCTACCAATGAACCAATAAATACCCATTTTATGGTTTTGGCTGATGTTTTTAAATAAAGCAAAGTGCCAATAAAGTAAACGATAGCTATCCGTTGCAAAACCCCAGGTAGGCGTAGTGTTACCACTTGTGTGTGGTAGAATAACCAAGCCAATACACTTATTACAACCAAGGTTAGCGCCCATATTAACGTTTTTTGAGTGGTATTAACGTACAACACTAACCCAATAAGCACTATTATACCAATACATTGGATAGTACCCGGAAACGGATGGTAAAAAAGCTGTACCAGCAGCGTAATAAAAATAAGTGTTACCATACGTCTGAAAGCATGCATGATAATTTGTCCATGATTTTCTACAAGCGCTTTTTTGCTTTCCATAGCATAAACGATGGACACTCCCACCATAAATAAAAAGAATGGGAAGATAAGGTCGGTTGGTGTGCAGCCATTCCATTTGGAATGTTCCAGCGGCGGGTAGATGTGTCCCCAATCTCCCGGGTCATTTACTAAAACCATTGCGGCCATTGCGGCTCCCCTAAATACATCAAGTGAGAGTAAACGCGGCTGTTTGGTTTTAACTTCAGGTTCCATTGTAATAGTTTAAATTTATAAAGCGATTAAATTTATAATTATTAATAAACTTATGGCACGTTATTGTAAAAAAAATGCACCGATAATGGCAAAAAGCGTAATAGTTAAGCTAATTTAGGCCTTATGTTAGCGCTTAACCACAACCTGCAAAAGCTTTTTAACATTGCCTGCAAAGATGAGCGATTAGGCATAGGCTTAATGTCGGGCACTTCGCTTGATGGGTTGGATATTGCTTTGTGCAGCTTTAGCGGCAACGGCCTCAAAACTAAATTTAAGCTGGTGGACTTTGTGACGATACCCTATCCCGCTGCTTTTAAAACAGATGTTCAGCAAGTATTCGCCCAAAAAACGGTCGACCTGGAAAAAGTTGTTTTGCTGAATGAGTACATCGGGACTTATCATGCAGAACTAGTTTTACGGGCCCTTGCCGATTGGAGCATCAAGCCCGAAACTGTTGATTTTATAGCCAGCCACGGGCAAACGATTTATCACGCACCAAAAAGATTGCATCAAAAAGCAGGTTATCCAAACGCTACCCTGCAAATTGGTGATGGCGACCATATAGCCGTAAAAACCGGGATATTAACTATTGGCGATTTCAGGCAAAAGCATATCGCGGCCGGAGGCGAAGGTGCCCCACTAGCTTTATATGGCGATGTAATATTAGGCAGCAAAACAGGCGAGAACAGGATATTACTGAATATTGGAGGCATAGCTAATTTAACCTACCTGCCTGCCGATGGCAATTATCAAAATATTTTATGTACCGATATTGGCCCTGGTAATACGCTGCTTGACGCTGCTTGCCGTAAATATTTTGGTAAACCTTATGATGAGGATTCGAAAATCGCTTACTCGGGTAAAGTAAATAGGGTTCTCCTTGATGCATTGTTGAGTAATCCTTTCTTTAAAGAATCATTGCCCAAAACAACAGGTCCGGAATTGTTCAACCTGGATTTTGTGGCAGATGCGCAAAAGAGATCGGATACATTGGCTATTAGCCCGGAAGATCTGATTAGTACCTTAAGTGCGCTTACAGCAACATCAATTGTTCAATTTATTGAAACTAATTTTAAGGTTGATAATTTGCAAGCTTTTCTCAGTGGAGGGGGTGCCCGAAATCCTTTTATCGCAGCGCAACTAAAAAAAAATCTGCCGCAAGCAGCCATTAAAAATACCGATGCTTTGGGGATTAACCCGGATGCTAAGGAGGCTATACTGTTTGCCTTATTAGGCAACGAGGCCTTATGTGGAGAACCCATAAAAATTGGCAATAACCCAGCGGTTTTGATGGGGAAATTTAGTTTCCCGGGCTGAAGTCACTTTTACAATACAAAAGCTAAATTGATATAGTTTTCGTTCTATATTTGTGTTTTAACTGACACCCACTTTGCTCTCAATGAAAAAAACGCTGACCGTACTTTTCGCTTGCGCTGCTTTAATGGCTAATGCGCAAAAAAGATCTGACAATCTGGTTCAATATGTAAAGCCGATTATCGGTACGGAACGGATGGGACATACTTTCCCGGGTGCGACCGTGCCTTTTGGGATGGTACAACTTAGTCCTGAAACAGATACCCCAAGTTATGATCTTAATGGACATTATAATCCGGATGTATATAAATATTGCGCGGGTTATCAGTATGAGGATAAAACTATTGTTGGTTTTAGTCATACCCACTTTAGTGGTACAGGTCACTCAGATTTAGGGGATTTTCTAGTGATGCCAACTGTCGGCGAGCTGAAATTAAATCCCGGAACGGCAGATAAACCCGGGAGCGGCTATCGCTCAGCATATTCACACGCCAATGAAGTAAGCGAAGCCAACTATTACAAAGTAAAATTGGATGCCAGCGGCATTATTG
>Ga0302300_1000236_pt1 | contig 44020 bp, 20 predicted proteins | sample III_Palsa_E1_1_FD_198756 | JGI IMG/M metagenome (GOLD analysis project Ga0302300, IMG submission 198756) | Peat permafrost microbial communities from Stordalen Mire near Abisko, Sweden - III_Palsa_E1_1 | ecosystem: Environmental > Terrestrial > Soil > Palsa > Peat permafrost | place: Sweden...
AAACCAAATGTAACGTGGTTTGCACTAGTAGAATTACATAATATTTGTGTAAGCGGTTGTGAGCCTAAGGCTCACAAGCAGCAAGCTGCGCTAGGCAAAACACACCACAAATATTATGTGGGTATTATATATAATATATTATTATGGTTGATATGAATAGATGTACTATTTTATAACAATTAATATGACAAGAACATATGTTTACAACAGTAATTATTTATTTCGATGTTTAGATACTTAGTGGTTATGTTATTAAATAATAATGTACACTGTAAGTGTTCAATATTGGAGTAAAATTCGACTAGTAAATGTGTGTATGCAGATTACTCTTCTACCTATATCATGTTTACTCTTCTCTAATTACAAAATTAACATCTGGTATATGTTTTATGTATACAAAATATAAACAGGTGTGGATATATGTCATTACATAATTCTAAGTTATGTATACATAAATATGTTCAGCAATATTGTTAATACCTATCTGTTTCTCATGATGTGAGACAGGCGAATATTGGTATTTGGAAGATAAAGGAACACATAAGTAGTTGTATTGATGATGAGAGAAGTGACGGATAACTTTACACAGTCTAATATTATGTATTATACAATAATAGACTATTATTACAATTTATATGTTAAAATATACATCTTGTACATTCATGGGAAATTTCTTAAACGATTCCAAACATTAAAATAATGGTAAAATTGGATGTTAAGTTATAACAAAATATGTTTATTTTAATATTTGGAATCGTTTAAGAAATTTCCCAGAAACATATTGTTCGAAATATTTTTAATGTTGTGTTATTTTGGTGTGTTAGTGTTTTTGGTAATTTACCATCATTACATGTTAAGTAATTGCACAATACATAATACACTTGTTATGTTAAACAAAGAGAAGAAGAGATGAGAAAGAGAGATTGGAAGAACAAACACTTACTGTTATTTAATAACAGTATTTTAGGTACTAAAGTTATAACCAAAATCTATACTTTGTTATTGTAACAACAAGATTACCATTTTGATGTTAAAACACTATGGTTTGAATTTGTGATAAATAAATTACTGTGTTGTAGAACATATATTATCTTATTAATAAAATATACTTATTATATTTATATTTTTAACAGAAATATATTTTGGTTACAATTAGATTGTAACTATATTGTCTAACAGAAAATATATGTATGTTAATGTTATGTTATACTTTTGTATCATGTTAAAGTTAATCATCATTGTTGTAACAATTGTACAATTGTTATTGTTGGTGTTAACAAACATAATACGTATTAGCTATAACATGTATTAACTTGTGTTTGGTATTAATACATGTTATTATCTTGTAACACATATGATGTACTCTTTGTTTATTGTTATTACCATTACCTACTTTCAACATAAAAGTTCCTTACAACTCAACAACATTATCTTCTTTATGTTTTCTATATCTTGGATTGTGCACATACATTTGTACAACATAAATACATAACATATATCGGTTTGATGAACAACTTTAAATAAACATACTTACTTTTGTTGACTACAGTAAGTATGTTTATTACTTAACATTCTAAAAACAAAATTACAATATAATCTTATTAATGTTAATATTTATGTATAGTAATGTTAGTACAACATGTGTTAAATTACAATATTACACAATAACATTAAGTATTGAAGCACAACTAATAAACCATTCAAATATTTAGATTAACACATCAAGAAATTTAGAGAGATATAACAATAGGAGGATAATACCAAACATATTACTAGTTTGAAGAATGTATGTGTAATATTACATGTTAATGTGTTAAATTATCTCAAAACAAGAATATCAAGGATACAACATTGTGTTGTATACAGTTAATATTGTTAAATAATGGAGGTTGTTACTATTTTGGTAATTTTAACATTAATAGTGTTAACCCAACATCTTGTTATGGTGTGTTAAAAATAGGAAAGATAGTAACTACCATACAAAATAACAACATAAACATTAATATACAATAAGTTATGTATTACGTATTAATGCACATTATATATTTTATGTATATGTTACTATATGTTAACAAGTGAGACTATGTTAAAAAACATAAATTGTATAATTAAACATAACATGTTAATTACTTAAAGTTAGGATTTTTTACTGTAGTAGTTATTATAACAAGTAGTTGTAACAAACAATAAACTACATGTAATTCCAATGTGTGTTAAATTTTTATATATATATATAAACACTAACTGTTAATCTTTCAATGAAACTTACCTTTAATTTTGTAGACTTGGAGTCTACAACTAATTTACTTATCTGGTAACACAAACCATTATTGTATTAATGTTGTATTATTATTACAATACACTTATTGTCAATACAATAATATACTATTTGTTAATACAATTACATTGTATGACAAAGTTTGTTTATGTTGATATCTAGACAATATTACTTGTTTGTTACAATATAACAATGAAAGGTATAACATTACATTATCTGACAGTGATGCATTTTAGGTGAGATGTATCCAACATATAACAGTTATATGTTTGTTTACTGTACTCTATAACAGTAGTATTGTGTGATAATAATACAGTATGTTAACCATTGTGTTTATTAGCTTTGTTTTATACAAACATTGTTATTACCACCATTTTTAATGGTTAACAAGTTATTTACAATTACATGTTTATAACCAAAGATTTTTTGGTTAAATATACTACTATTGGTAACCATCAATGAGATTAACATCTTCCTGTTTTGGTGTAGAGTTGTAAACTTACAAAGTTTGGTATTATGACATACGTTGTATTGTAACTTTATCTGTTACAAGATAAAGTACATGAATGTTGTGTATTTGTGTTAGTAGTGTTACTTCATACTACTAGTATCCCTAATGTAATTTTATAACATTGTTAACCATACGTTGTTACAACAAGAATTAGTAGAGATCTTCACTGACTAAAAATTTTAACATATATTGGATTAAAAAAGTTGGGCCCAAACTAGTTATACTGTTGATTAAATAAAACAACATCTTGTCACTGTTGTGTATTATACTGTATAATACATTATACTTTATACTATTTCTAATACACCAGACAAAACACAACATTAAAATAATAACTGTCGATATGTTATCAACGTGCAGTAATACGTAGAGAGTATGTACTTAACCTTACTTGACACTAACTTACAACTTCCATTAAATGTTATTATAAAATACTATTATTACATAACACTATTTACTATTGGTATGATAACAAATTAAAACATAGTGTTATAACAAATTTTGTATATAACAATGTTTCCTACACTTTTTAGTGTAACTCTTGTCTTTAGGTGTATATCTCTCTTTGAGGTTAATAGTATGCAAACAACACAGGTTACTCGTGACAAATATTGGTGAAAAGATTAAGTGTTACATAGTAATACGTAGAAGCTGTTAATAATTTCATGATTGGTATAAGTTATGTTTGTTAGATAACCAATGTAAACAATATATGTTATTGTTGTATGAGTTACCAGATTGTCATCAATCAATACACAATTACTTTACTACTTTAGCATGGATATAACATTCCGTTAATTACTACTATTACAACAATTAGTTGTTTGTATGGCATGTATATATTTTAACAGAGATACTTCTTAACGAAGTAGAATGTAAACAAGTTATATTTACAAGATATAACTGTTTGGTATTTTAACATGTTGTTGAAACTAATAGAATAAACATACGATGTAATACCTGTTATGTTATTACAACAATACTATCCCAAAATACACTTAACATACAATTACTTATGTTTTTGTTGTAAATAGTGGTAATGCTAAACTAACAAATACATAATATTTACATATTACTGTTGTAATGTTAATGTTTTAAAGTTATGTAACCTCTCATGATTTTAATCCAGTATTGAGTTGCCAACTCTTACTAACTTTTGCTAACACCTAACAAATAAGTGTTCAACATCAATACAATGATAGATCGTAAATACTAAATATTTGTGTTAACTAATGTTTTTTGTTTGAACCACACCATGTGTTTTTGGTAGTACATAAGTAACAACATATAGTATGTTGTTATGTGTTAGGATAATATAAAATTAAAGTACTTCAAAATGGTAAACAATAAACATGTTATACAATATGTAATGTTATATCGTAATTAATATAACTTTGTGTTGTGGATAGAGTAATAGTATGTACTAATAACATCAATGTATATGTAAGTCATGAACATTACGAGTTTTAATACTAAACAATAATTAATGGTCACATATCTGTAATTTGTTTATATTAGTGTGTGATAAAAACAGTGGATGATTAACAATTCACACTATATGTAATAATGTAAGTTGTTACAAATTAAACATATGTTTTTGTATATCAAAACAATGTCGTTTATAATGTTGTATTAATTTAAGTCTTGGTATTTGTTGTAAACTATAGGCTAAATAAAAAGTACACCCAACATAGGAATAACAAATGGTAAAGTATTTTTATGTTTTAAACACATAAAAAGATAATAACCAAACTTTGTAACATTAACAATCTGTTAAAAACATATGGTTTGTAATGTTAAAATGTTACATGTTTGTTATTCACATTGTAAAAATTGGACTGTAGTATAATAACCTAATACAAAAATGTTACTAATAGTGTATGATACACTATTTTACATTAATGGTAAAGTATCTCATAATGAGAGATGTTGGATACAAGTTATATCACGCAGATATTGTAATACTAATATTTACAAGTTAATACAACAATAACATTGTACCATATATTTTCGAAATGTCAAATATATGGTACTATACTATCAGATGTAAAAATTTTGTGGTGATGAGGTATACCAAATACTAGAAGATAAAGTTAGGTAATAACAAAATTATTATAGTTGGTGATGTGAAAATATACTGGTGTATGTTAATTATTAGTTCTACGTTATAATAACAATACTAAGCACAATATAAATTGTGTTTTAGTATTACATTACTTAATTCTAATGTTATGTATAACAATCGTGCATAGTTAACCTAATCGAGGTACTAAAAATACAGTATGGAGTAATAGTTGTAAAAAAATTTTATCTGGATGTAAAAAAATAAGACAGTACCAATACATCTAACAATATACAATATATACAGATGTAACTTACAAACAAGGCTATTTTAAATATACATGATCGTTATGTATATAGTATATTGTGTAAGCACCAGATCATCTGGACTTATGTACTTTTACGTGATAATTGTATATGATAATATGTTAACTATATTAAAGTAAAATGTGTTACAACAAAATGTTAAAACTTATTAAGACACAAGTTCAATAACATGTTGTTGTAGCTGTAATAGTTAAAATTACCAGGTATAATAATACACTATGTATTATTGTTACTTACAAAGTAAAATATATGTGTGTAGTTTTATTACATGCAGTTGTTAGTTAGAACAATGTAACTAGTTAAGGTTATTCCCGTCTATAACATTTTTGTTTACATTATAATACCTTTCTAACAATAGATTATATGAACAACAAAAATTAACAATACCTAGTTAGAAGTGTTTTTAACCACACTCATAACAAAGATAACAATACAAGATATATTGTATTATAACATTGTTATGTTAGTACAACATTTAGGTATAATTTAACATATGAATATGTTATAATGTGTTAAAGTACCACTTTAATTATTGTACTAGTACACAACTACTTATTAGCATAACAACAAGTTACTACCATAACATTTGCAAGTATGGTTTAACCAAAATTTTAATGATACTAGTTTGTACTCAATAAAGTTAAAGTAATAACATTATGTTATTTTAATTATACAACATAACAGAATATTGCATTTAAACACATACCAATATGTAGTTTATAACTATACATTACTTTTAATCCCGGTATCTAACAAATACATAACAGTTATGTATTGTTCCATCTAACTAGTAACTTTATTTTATAACATAAATAATAACTATAACATGTGTTTAACATGTCACTTATAAATTTTGTTATGAACACTATTGACACCACATTACGAAGTTGTCACTTTTAGTGGTGTGTATGTGTTATTGTGTAGTTAAATTTTATTATTGTAACAATGGTAAACAATATTAATATCTTAATATTACATTATATTTATATTGTAAGTACAAGATTATTTTAATTGATCACATGAGGTTGTATTATCAAGCTAGTAATACATGTTTGTTAGTGGTGGTAAGAATTTAACATAGTACAAAAGCATCATTACAAAAATATGGTATTGTTAACATTAACATTTCTTACCTTTGCATAAACAATAGTAATAGATAATGGTTGTAAAATAAAGGAAAGTATATAAGTTTAGTAATTACGTATCGTTTTGTTTTTTACTTCCCTATTTTCTTATCTCTAAACTATAAAGTAATATATATATATATATATAGACAAATACAACATCACACAACTTTAAGTTGTGTGTTTATATGTTATTAACATTAACCCTCTGTCTCTCAAAATTAGGTAAATGTTAAATTGGTAATCGAAATAACAAGAAGGATAAAGTATTATAACAATACATCTACAACATGAAGTATTAGTAGGTAAAAACATGAATCTAACACATCTAACACTATTTACTTTATTAACACTGTTAGTGTGTACAACACAAATACAAACTCACTACATGGGGTAGGTAACTAACAACCAAAAAAAATACAAGCAACATGTTTTTAGCGAAAATCTTAAACGATTTAAAACATTAAAATAAAGTTAAAATTGGTGTAATGTCAATATAAAACAATATTATATTAATGTTTTAAATCGTTTAAGATTTTCGCTAAAAATATGTTGCTTGTATTTTTTTGTTGTTAGTTACCTAGTCCTTGTGGTGAGTTTGTATATATGTATGTACCAATGATTAGTATGAAACAATGTTAATTGCTCACATCATTATGATATTTATCCATTAATATATATTTGTGTGTGTGTGTTTAACTAGTAACAATATTACCGATAGTAATTATTAAGCAGAAGAAAAACAAAAACAACAACAAACCAAGTTGTGAACATGATGAACAGACAAATGTCCCATTATTGGAAGAATGAGATTGTAATTCATATTGCTTTTTCTTTCACTGTCACGTGTGCGTTCGTTTGTGTAACCGTTAATGTATGTATGTATGTTTAATCCAGGATTACACCCTTATTCTATAATTACTTGTTTGGTTTGGAGTGTGGTTAACGTTAAAAGTGGATATAAATGAGATATTAATTGTATAACAAGTTCATTACAAACAAAAGAACCAAAAAAGAAGAAGAAAAGAAGACAGATGACATCACTACCACTATCTTTCAGCCTAAACAACTACAGGATGCAGCTGTTGACACAAACGGAGGAGGCTGTTCTGTGTGTAATTGTTGATGCCAATCATAATATGTATGTGGTAAAGTTTACACTGGTTTATGGTGACTATAACAGTACTAGGGAGGACATTTATCGTCATCTGATGGACATTTCACATCCCAACATTATTAAGGTGTATGAAGTGGGAAGTGTCAAGTCTACCAGTCCAGATTATGAAACTGTTTACAATACTATCAACTGGGATTGTGGAACGAACACGCTGTGTGATGATATTGTGACACAGTATGGACAAGATATTCCCTTCGTTGTACTACAACATATTGATGGTTGTACATTGGCTAATATGAATGTCAACGATCCAGTTAGTCTAGTCCAAGATGTATTTTCAGCCATTAAGGTACTACAAAGTCATCACATCACCCATGATGATCTGCAATCAGAAAATATAATGTATGACTTTGTCAGTCAACAATACATTGTTATTGACTTTGACCTGTCTTATTTCGATTATACTGGTGATAACAATACTACAGACAAAGAATACTTTATTGAGACATTGGGTATTGTATTGTTTAAGCCCAACAAGCATTTCATTGCAAACTCATCCACAGGTGAGGTTACCAATCTTTCACTACCTGAGACTACAGCCATCAACAAATTCTACAACTTTGCACTGTTGTCTTCTGTTTCTGACACCAGTCTTGATGTTTACATCTCTGTACTGTCAAACATGCTTGGTGATTACAATTTTACACTCCAACTGGAACACAACAAAACCGAGATTTGGAGATATGGTGCTAAAGTACAGTAACAACCACTTTCCTTCCCCTCTTCTCCCTCCTCCTTCTTATAATTAATACACACTAATTTGTTTCTATTCCTAGAATAGAAAATAACTGTTACTCATGCTTGACATTTGGATAGTAAGAGTAAAAATAAAGTAAATACCCATGTATGGAATAATATGTTGTATTAATAGTCACCTACCATTACCTTTGCTTTTATTTTATCAACACATTTTTGTTTTACTATTGTTACAATACATATATTATCCCACTATTATGTTTTCTATGTTAAATAATATGGTGAGTAGTTAAAACACATAATTGTTATGTGTAATTATATCTTGTTATTTTTTATGTTGTAAACATTTTTATATCTGTGAGATATAAATAGATAATTTGGATACAAGTAGTTGTTAGTATTTTAAGTATACATCTGTAATTATACACATTAGAAATTTAAGGTAACTAACAAACATTCCTACCTTGTTTATTTTTGTGTGTAACAGTTAAATACACTACTGTAGTGTATTAATTTGTATAGTAGAGATTTCTTATCTGTATAATTTTCTATGGTAATTAGAAGGTGTTACATCCATTTACAGTATGAGTATATTCATACATGGTTGTCTTAGCTATAATATTATAATGTTTTTACATTAACACATATAATATGGTTACAAGTTTAACTTATATTTTATTTATTTGTATTAACATAATCGAAAGATGTTGACTAACATAATTACAATATATATTATAAACGTAATGTATTGGTGCAATTCCAATGTTTATTTGTAGTTATGAAACTTTATGACAATAATACAGTTGTAGGTAACTTAGAATATATTAATATTTACAAACATGGTACTGTTATGGTGTTATGTTGTGCCATAACAAAATCTGTGAATTGGTGCTTTCTACAGTTTTTGTGTATTTATTAGTTTTATGGTATTACTTCATGGTATAACAATATGTATATATTATAGCATGTGTGTTTGTTTTATTATTGCAAGATGAAAAATACGTAAATTAACACTTCAAACTCACATTAAGTCAAACACTGTTGAATGTGTATACAATTCAAATCACACTAGTATTGAGTCAATACATAATAGTTATGTATTCAACCATTTTTAAGTTAAATGTAAGTAACATTATATTCCAATGTTTTAACACAATTGTTGTTTGTATATATTTTTAGTCTACTTCATTGATAATGTTTTATTAGAGATACTAAGATGTGATTGTTACCAGTTAACTAACACATATGGTGTACCATATTACAATTTGTTACTGTGATAATAAGTAGTGTTAACAACACAGGTTAAACCAGTACTATTTTCACAACTATTAAGTTTTTTTGTTGTGGTAATAATAAAGTAGTAAATAAAACAAGAGTAACCTACCCTTAACCAATAATACTTAAGTTGCAATACAACATCAAACAAAGGTTGTTATCCTTACTAAGTAAGGATACATTAATACAAATTTTCTATGTCCACATGTTATACAACAGCAGAATAATGGTTAATCTAATACACCTGTATCCCAAGTAAGTAATATCTTAACACACTAAACAGTATTTATACATTTCATAATGTTTGTTGATGAAAATAACGTCTATTATAATTATTACTTGATTAATTATCTATTTACATGTTTGGATGGTAAACAAGTAAAGTTATCTAAAAAACGTACACACAAATGTAATGATACTGTACTTAACACGAAAATATGTATTGTACTGTATTAACTATGTGTCGAACATCTTTCTCTTATAACATGTTTTAATTTTACACTGCCTAAACATCACAACCATATTGTTTACACTAATTCTATTGTGGTAATGCTAATATAAACAATATTGTGTTTGACAGTTGTTACTTGCCAACATAATAAGTACCAAATACCTTTTGCCCATTTTAAACTTACGTATGTTTACTGTAATATAATATAAACATGTAATAAACAATATAATAGTAGTAAGCTTAATGTACCATAATATTTAGAGTAGATAATACTAGTATAATCACGTGATCACTGTGGATCATTAGATACACAAATTGCACGTAATTATACAAATATAAGACTTATAATTACTAACACATATATACTACTAATATCAATCATACTAGTAGTAAACATCTCTGGTTACAAAAGTACTAATGTTACATATATACATTTAACACTAATATAATAGATATTATTAATACTTGGATTCTAACAATAACCTTTATAGTATAGTTTTACTACTTATACTAGTAACCACTCATTCATGCAAAAATGTATAACAATTAGTTAACGATGACCATTTTGTTATTGGAATATTAGTATGTATATTATATTAGCAACTATCTGTTCATGTTGGTATAACAGTTATACCAACAATTATAACCATTAACTGTTTTGTACAGTTATAATTATGTAAAAGAGTATAGGAGTAGAACAAACTCATAGAGAATGACAAAAGAAACAACAAGTACAAAATATAAGATAGATGGTTAATGAGAGGGACAAGAAATACACTACATATATTTAAGTAGTGTTAAGTTTGTAAAAAATACTTTCTTCAGATGACAAATACTTTAACATCCTCCGAAAATTAAGAGTGACAGTACACATTTATGTACATATACATATGTTAAACCTTAAATGATAAGGAGAAATAGTTTACAAATTAAATTTGTAACATAAACATGTTTACATGAATTACCAACTATCCAATAGAGTGTAACTTACTAGTGTTAAACAGTAAGTATACATGTATACCTACTATTAACTTTTTGTTATGGTATTTCCCTTCTCTCCTATTTTTAGTGTGAATTGTTATAATTACATGTTATACGTGTAAGCGGTTGTGAGCTACTTGTGAACCTAAGGTTCACAAACAGGATCACAAGCAGCAAGCTGCGACAAGCGACAAGCGACAAGCGACAAACGTAGTGACAAGCGCTAGGCAACTAACAACAAAGATCATGTGAATATACAATATTATTAACCAACCATTTTAACAAAAATATGTACGTGTTAATCACATAATCTTTGTTGTTAGTTACCTAGCGCTTGTCACTACGTTTGTCGCTTGTCGCAGCTTGCTGCTTGTGAGACTTAGTCTCACAAATAGCTTACACGTATAACATGTAATTACTCGTGTTTAACACTCAAATACACAACATAATTGTTTTAATTTACCTCTTTGTTACTCATATCTATTACTCAACCAAGTTGTATACTATACATCTTTAACTGTTCATTACAAATGTTAACATTTTGTTTTATCATTGGTAATATGTTTGCTATAATTAACACTACTGTTACTATTATTGCTAGTATTTTATTTCATAATGGGTATTAAACTATTTAATACCATTCTTACTTATCTTATTATAGTAACAATAATAACTTAACAACAGTGTATAAATGGATCAACATCAACACACATGTTATTACGCTACCAATAACGTTTGGTGATTACAACTAAAGTTTCACGATACCAAAATTTCGACATGTGTATAATATTAAAGTGTAATAGCTACTCGCCTACTTCCCTCTTCTAGCTGGTTTCACTCACACAGATACATTGTATGTGTAGACATAAACAAAATTACATTAACATGTTTCTATTCTTGAAATACAAATGTATTGTTATATATTTAATACTAAAAGTAGTAAAAATAAACAAAGTAAAGTATTTATATCTTAATATCGTATTAACTGTGTTATTACATTCCCCAATCTTTTCACTTTGTCCAATTTTTAGGTACCTCATAGGTTATACATGTGTGTATTTTCCAATACTATACATATATAACTTATAAGTAAACATATACCAATAATATGTTTGTTAAAATGTAACCATCCTAGGTTACAAATGTTTTTACATCTGTGAGATGTAAATAAGCGTATTAACAATAAATTCTTATCTTACATAATATAAACATTAATCTTTATTTTGAATAAGTATATTATGTAAGATAACAACTATTTACATGTAACTATTAAGTAACCTTATTTATTTGTTATTTTGTAGTAACTAAACTAGAACACATTACTGTAATGAGTTGAGTTGTGTAGTAGAGAAACAAAGGAGAGATCTTCTAACCATATAGTTTGTATAATAAGTATAATATATACAACAAATATATGCAAATGTAAAGATGGTTGTCAAACAACTACATTATAGAGATGATTGTACTGAACAGCACACAGTAATGTACAACAATTACAACTTAGTTATGTTTTGTTTACTAGCAGTAGATGCTAATAACTAGAATCTTTAACCAGTATGTATACAAGATATATTATAACTATAGTATATTAGTATAACAATAATATGTAAAGTACATCCACAAATTTTACGAGGACAGTAATTTTAAATGTTAATGTAATGAACATTAAATGTTATGTTTGTGAGTGTAACACTATTGTATATACAATGTATAACATATAGTATTATTGTTTATCATCACCACAAAAATCTGGTAATTAGTGGTTTACACGGTTATTGTATATTTATTAGTTTTATATTGTTATGTGTACAGACATTCACTTCACAACTACAACATAAACCAAAAAGTAAATTGTTCATATCAACATAGACAATGTTCATTGCGATTTTTTGACATCTTTTTCTCTCCTCTCCTATCCCTCATTAAACCTTTGTGTAACAAACTACCTGCAGTATTCGTGTGATGTAAACTGGGTATAAAATTAATATAACAATAAAGTGTAGATATTTAACCATACTTTGTTGTTACGTGATATTACAATTATTTATACAAGTACAAAACATTTGTTGTCATTAACAAGTAAAGTAGTAATAAACATAATATTCTATCCACAATACACTCATTAACAATGTAAAGAATATTACAATTTGTAGTTATTGTAATTGTAACTAATACACAATAATTATGTATTCAGCTATGTTGGTGTTATGTATACACAAAACAATATTATCTTCCAATGTTTGAATCAAACAAAGTATATTTTGTGTACCACAACTAATAAAAGATACAGCTTAGTTATAGTGAGTCTATCCAACTTATACAATTATTTATCTCACATAAAGAAGTAAAAAGATAAAGTGTTAAACATATTATTGTTTGTCATGTTACACTATCTATGTTAGTATAGTACTTTATTTTATATACTACAACATCCCACCCATCTTAGGTTACATTTTTATTCTTTCTAATTTCCACTACATTGGACAGTAGTAAATTTATTGTTATGTATGTAATACTGTACATTACAGTATTAAACAAAAACATGTTATGTGTTAACATTAAAACATCAATACAAAAAGTAGGTATTTCAATCAACAACACTCAACTGGTTCTATTTGATAACATGTCTACCATTTTTTGTTGTAAACCTCTAAATTACAAACATACAGTATTTGTGTTATTAGACATATACATACAAGTAAACATTCACAAGTTATGTAAATAGTATTAACATAATTATATTTGTTATATAAATGTTTAATAAGCAGTTAATGTTACTTGTCATACTACTATTCCACAAACAATGTATTAGAATCTCATTACACCAAAAATATTTATGGTTTGGTAGACAACAGACAAAAACAAAGGTATATATTAATAACAAGTAACAACTAAGTTATAATATAATTTGTAAACTTTATATATTTACCAGGTAAACATATTTTAGTATAATTTTCTTATCTTTACAAGTTTATACACAACAAAAGAGAGAGAGGTAACAGTTAACATTACTGGATTACTGCAAGTTTGAATAATATTAAAAATATCAAACAACATTTATGTTTGTTAAATACTTTGGTTAAGAGAGGTAACATTTGTCATGATAATTAATAAGCCAGTTGTTTAACTGCTTGTTTGAATAATTACTAGTATATGTTTGTTCGACAAACACATATAAGATAATTACATATTAACTGTAATATATATCGATATTGTTTAAATTAACACATGTATATCTTGTAGTACATTATCTATACTTTAATTGTATTATACTATAGTATGTTTTAATTTTACATTATCTAAATAACATATTGTAACTATATTTCCATATTAGTGTTATATTATGCTAATATTAAAATAGGTAATTTCCACTTGATAACTACTATTTGTTGTATTAGATATATCGACATCTCTTCATCCCCACACTCTCTCATTTTGAAAACATCTATTATCACTACAATATTGTAAATGTTGTAATTGTAAGGTTATTTTAATGTAGTGTTTACAACAAATTGCCTTAATTAACACGTGATGATTGTTGTGCATTAGATGCACAGATGACACGCAACTGTACAAATATAAAACCTTCACTCATCAACATAGTTACTAATACTCATTATATTAAACACAGTCATTGTGTTAGTAACAATTACTATTCTATTTTATTTAACTATATCATTCATTCACGATAGTAGTATTTTCACAGACAAATACTTACTGTATTGGATTAATTACATAAAATATGTGATAGTTAACCAACCACAAATATAATGTAATTAATCCAATACAGTTATTACGTTGATAATACTTTTCTGTAAATTAACATAATGATTACGTTAGAAACTATAGTAATTAACTACTTTATGTCATTGTAATTATATGAGAAGAGAAAGAAATAACTACATAAAATAAAGTAAGTCATATAAAATTTACACATGTTTTAACTCCTTGAAGAAGTTAAGGAAATAACATATGTATATATATTACATACTAAAATTTTAAATGGTGAACAGTAGTTTTCACAAGTTAAACTTGTAACATACACTTGTTTGTACACTTACATAAAATTACCAATTATAAAATGGGCATACATTTTATCTATATTAAACACTGGATATAAAACTCTAACAACATTCTTGTTGTTGTGAACTTTGGTACATATTGTTATAGTTACATACTATCCATGACAAGTGCAGCGAAGGCAACTAACCACGGCAATAATGTTACTATACACATTTTATTATGTCACTGTGATTTATCACCTACATTGTATAATTACATACATTATATAATTACAATATTGTCATAACTTGTTGTTTACTAAACAATTAACCTCTGTTTAGTTATGTTTCTTCTCTCTCCAGTATATTTTTCTTCCAACATGAATTGTCTTAGGTTAGGTTTACATTATAACATTTAACTACTTGTTGTAATATTTATACAAAGTACAATTATTTTGCTTACCTCTTTTCTATTTACTTTTATTATTTAACTATATTATATACTACATTATGTATTATATAATTTTGTCTGTATGATAAGTGTTGACTGCATTAGTATTTTTGTTGTTACAAAATATGTATAGTCTATAAAATAACACCTAGTGGTAGTTGTCAATGTACAACTACCACTAATATGCACTTTGTTACTGTTACCAAGTTTCTCGTGTATATGTATACTTTTGTTGTTAACAAGATGTTACATTTTATAGTATAGATATTAAATAATTTAATATCACATCCAACTATCTTTATCTGTTGTAGTAACAATATACTTTTGATGGTGTATATGCATGTAAACAAACAAATTGTGTTACGTACATATATTACCTTACTGGTATTAGTACTTGATAATAACCGTTTAAATTGCAAACATAGTATTGTCACACCAAAATTTGGGAATAAGATGGATGGAATGAATTAAGAGGTAAAAGATGTAGTGTTAAATTATAGTGATAGTTACTATCTTCCAACTAAACATATATGTATATAAACAATGATATGCTAGTTTGTTTCCATTCCGGGAATGGAAACATATATCTTTACATTTTAATGTTATAAGTAGTAAGATAAAAAGTAAAGTGTTTACATATTAACATTGTGTTGATAACATTACCCTTCTTTTGTTTGATCTTCTATACCTTACCAACATTTAGTGTTTTATTAACATACATAGACATTTTCTAATACCAGGTATGTATAACTTATAATTAAACATAACAGTAGTACATTTACTATCAACTAGTTACTTTAAGTTTTAGACATTGTTATATGTATTGGTCTTTGTATACTATACAATACAAGAATTAATATACAACAAGTATATGCATAGTTGTTAACTTTTAATATTTACATGTAACCAACAAGTAGCATTAATCTTTTACATGATTTATTGTTTGTCTTCTAACCTTTTTTACTTGTAACGCATTACCATAGTGTGTTAATTATGTGGTGTGAGTAAAAACAAGATAAAAGAGGTTCTTCCAACTTTCCAAATCCCATGATAAGTATAGGACATCGGGATAGGAGAGAATACAAAATAAAGAATAAATAAGAATTTAAAAAACAAGTGGTAAGTAACAATATTGTGATAATACTCTCTCTAAACAACATATAATAACCATTATCTAGATTGTGTTATATCTGTTCATACAAATACAAACAAAACATAAGTAATTAAGGAATACTGCTAATACATATCATATATGTATTATAACTATAATGTGTTAATTTAACACCAACATTTAATTGTAAACTACAAACTCTAAAAGAATACCATGCTTAAACATTAATGTTATATGTGTATTATACTTTATAAATGTAATAACTTGTATACACAAAATATAACACTGTTACATATTACAGTCTTAAAATCTGTTAACTAGTAATTTACATGGTTATTGTAAACTTATCAGTTTTATGTTATTATATTTGGAGTATAACATTATTACTGTTACATACGTATAGATGTTTATATTACAGTTATAATATGTAGAAATACAGGTTAAACTTTTTATATGACATGTTGTTTCTGTATGTGTTATAACAAAGAAATTGCAAAGTACATTATACACACATTTGTATGGTTTAATAAAGAGCTAGTCTTACTTATCATGTTAATATGTATGTATTTGTAATGTATTAACATACTGGTTATACCAACAAACATTTGGTAAGTAAACAAAAGAAAGAAAATATAGGAACAACAATGTTGCCTACTATTAGACAGTATCTAAATTATGGTACTATTTGTAAATATCTTGTCTCTACTTGGTAAAGACATTTTAGTACAAGTTTTATCTACTCTCATAAATTATACATAATAAGAGATATAGTTGTTGGTGTTATGTTTAATTGTAAAACAAAATAGTGTCAAAAACATAAAATAGTATGTGTAAAGGTGTTCAATACCTATTGTTATGTAAGATAATACCAATTTTAGTTATTAATTGTCTAACAGTTTAACTATTCATTTGAACAATTACAAGTATGTTTGCCAAACAAACATATACATAAACATCTTGTATACTATGCTATTTTATATATTAACCGTATACATACACATACATTCTTCATATAACATCATGCTTTAATTTTGTATTATCTCAACAACACAACTATGTTTTATTTTTAGTGTTAAATTGTAACGCCATTACAATAAATGGTTATTATATAAGAGTTGGTATTGTTTGTATTATAAGTATAATTGTTTGTTCTCTTATTTAACAAACATATGTATTTATTACAGTGTTGTAATATTGTAGTAGTTAACATAATTGTAAGATTATTCAACTATAAATATTTACAACATTCATAATGATGTGCTCATATGATCACGTGATAGTTGTGGTGCATTAGATGCACAGATTATACGTAAATATACAAATACAAAACTTATATCTGTTAATATACTTACCAATACTGGTTATAGTAAACATAAGTAATTACAATACATAAAAACAAATTACAAACAAACTATACATATATTTAATATATTGTGATTAGGTGTATTAACATTGTTGTTAACATCTTTGGTATTAACAACATTCATATGAACAAACATTTGGTTTGTACCAGAACAATTACATAAAATGTGTGACAGTTAACCATCCACAAATATTATGTAGTTAACTTGGTATTGTTATATTGGTAATTACTTATTTATACTAAGTATAAATATTACACAGGTAGTCATGGTAGTTAACTATTAATTATGTTTGTAACCCATTTTTAGAATGAATGAGAGGATTGGAAGAAACAAAGAATACATCATGTAATATGTATTTGTGGACATTTTAACTTCTCCAAGAAATTAAACTTGTAATATGTATTTACTCGTACACCCACATAAATTGCCAGTTGGGTAATACCATGTAATTTGTTTGTGTTAAAGAGTTTTGGGTTTACATTCTTCTAAACACTAACTAGGTTAATGTTATGATTAATCTGTTGTCTTCTTCCGTCCTTTATTCTGTTTTATCACTTATATGTGTGTAATTGCAACTTCTAGTAACCAACTATTTGACCATATTCTCTCTCTCTCCCTCCATATGTTTATACGTCTGTATTTTATCTACCTTAATATGTTATACATTGTTATATTACAAATTTAACACTTACTTCATATACGTCAAGTTGTTAATTTCTTATCCATCTTTTCCATGATCCTTATAATCTCATCCAACTGTATATTACATATGTTATGTTTATAAATTTAACTATAAATTGTACCAACATTTTATCTCGTGTACAGAGAGTGCTGTTGATAGAATAATCTTTAATGACAACCTGTTGATTACAATAATCAACATAAATATTATTACATGTTGTTAACAATAGCATTATTATACAATGTAATTTATAACAACCATTATAAAGTTTTAGTATTGTAAAGTTTAATATACAATATTATTGTCTACTGGTTATATACATGTTACAAGTAATATTAACATGTTTATGTATTATGTAATGTTTGTTTTGACATGTTGTTGAAACAGGTAGTGTTACATTCCATGAATGTAATATATTTGTGTATGCGTTTGTATGTGTATGTGTTTGTTTGTGTATGTGTTACACATCAATACCATCAGTACTAAGGTTAGTCTCAGTAGCTAAGGATTTGAGAGCCGAAGCCAGACTCCTTACCTTTTCATATCGTGAGTGAACGTAAGATAGGATACCGGTGTGAATCACAACAATATTAACTTCTGTTTGCAGCTGACCAATTCTTACAATTCTTTTCTCTAACTGTTCTCGTGTTGCAGCATTACTAAAGTATACACCAGTTAACATAACAGAGTAAGCAGTTAAATTGTAACCCTCACAGTGATGAACAGTAGTGATTACCACGTCAGGTAATTCGTGTTCAGGCATGTCAGGAGTCAAAGATACAGAGTTACCAGATCCTATACATAAACAACTATATCCTTGGCCCACAATCATATCATTGAGATCTGTTTGATGTTGAACATTCCTTGTTACCACAAAACATCTTCTACCAGATAATGTTCCATCTGGTAAAATGTCGCCCAGGTATTGACAACAGTAGTCAAATAAGGCTTCAGTAGTTGCTTGATATGAAATGTCAACAGCCAACTTCCACTTAATGTTGCCTGGTAAGTTACCACCCAAAGTTACGGGGACAGCATTTTTGTATTGTTGTAACAAGTTATCGCTCATATCATAACTTACAGTTTCACGATTGACTGTCACAGGTATTTGAACCTTATGACAAATTAAACATGTTAAGGCTAACCAGAAATTGTCCTTGGTAACTTCAAAGTTGTTAACCAATCGTAACCATTCGATAATATATTCAACATGTGTATCTTTAATTAGGGTGCCAGTCATAGCAATGAATCTCCAACTACGAGCTGCCATATTTAGAGCCGTTGATGTCCTCTGTGTCCTGTTTAGAGTCTTGTGAAACTCATCAATGATAAACAATGTGTCTGACATACAATCACCATTACTACCCAACTGTTGACTACCCAATTGTTGATTGTTTGTATGTTGATTGTTAAACAGTAGACGTAAGTGATCATGAAGGACAAAGTTTACACAGTAAGGTTTGAGTTGTTTAACTTTACCTTTTGCTGTCATGTCAAGTGTTTGCCAGGGGATGGATAATAAGGTAAACTCATTAGTGACTGATGCTAGAGCAGAAGGTGGCAGAGTATAAACACAGTACTTTGGCATAGTACCGTTATCGATACATGACACAATGTAATTAGTAATAATTGCTGTCTTACCCAGACCTGCTGGAATCCAAATAAGACTATGCTGTTGTTGAGTTGCCTTCAATCTATCCAGGGAATGAACCTGATGTAACCATAACTTCCTACCCTCTACTGCTTGTTGACCATCCACATATTGCCACCTCGTTTGAATTCCACTTACATTGTTACTATTAGTATTTCCAACAACAATATTGTTACCAATAGTAGATTGTTTAGCATTGACTCTACCCTTAATTATATCACGAATACAACACCAAATGGTAAAGTTACAAATAGTAAACTTATTATCATCTCGTGTGATGCACACTGGGAATAATAGTGTTAAGGCACACAGGAATTCAAACACAAGATTATCTTCTGGTTGTACCGTATAGTTACTTCCAGTTCCATCCCTACCAATGTTGTCCATTTGAATTACAGACTTAACACCACTAATGTAATACAACAACCGATTAAGATCTACCCTATCCAACTCCAACTGTAACAATTCAATACAGTTATTGGCTACACCATTATTGTTGTCACTACCATTTTGACCATTACTATTTTGGTTATTAATGTGGTTGTTAATGTTCATCTTAAACCAATGATCGTCGGTATGATAGTGAGTAGTAAACGTACCAACTTCACAATGTTGCTTCTTAACATCATTCCACGAGCCAATGACACCTTGTGCATCAAGTAGATAATACTCATCCTCATGTACAGTTACACCTGTAATGGACATTCCAATATATGCTGGAATATGTTTAACTTTAATATATGAAGGATAAGCTAAACTTTTGATGAACCTTTGAATCAAGGCATCTTCAACTTCTGGGTCTAAACTACCATCTTTTGCCTCCTTAGAAGACGAATCCCTACTGGGCTTTCTCAATACAACAATATCCCTAATGTTATTAACACCCAACATTACATAGTAAGTTATGTTGTTAAACTTGTACTCCTGTGTTCCAATGATAGAAGCCAACCAACAATCATCCAACTCATTGTCAAACACCATCTTCTCTCCTTCTCTTCCTTCTCTTTCCTCTCTTTTTTCTTCTTTATCCTTATGTTCTTGTTTATTAACAACATTGTTTACTTGTTCTTTACCCGTGGTGTGTTTACTTGCTTTTGTTCTCACTGTACTCACAGCCTTACTAATCCACAATAGTAGTTGAGCCTTTTGAACATTAGCAACGAATGGATTAGTGGGGTCCAATTGTCGTCCTCTACGAAGGTTACTACTGGAGTTGTGGGTCCAAATGTCTGAAAACAGTTGACTGTAATTACCACAATGCTTAACATCGTCGTAGGGTAACATATGAGCAAGCTCTGTTAAACAATGATGATCCAAACAATGTTCAACATACATAAATTCATTGTTATTATTATCATTAATAATATCACGACTACAATAGTCATTGTTAGCAATGCTATGAAACATTACAATGTCGGATTCAAAGCTTCCAAGTTCTGTCAATAACAAACTATTAAGATCATTACTACGTTTAATATCTGTCAGTGAATATTTAAACATACGATTGTCATGTAATGCCATAATAGCAATATCACACCAGTATTCAACTAAGTCTAAAGGTGGAAACCACTCCTTACACCTATTTGATAACAAAGCACCAGCTAGCAGAGATGTAAGTTGACCAGTATCCTCCAAGTAACTATCTTCGGCGATAGTCACAGCTAATCTCTTCAATGATGATTCCAAGCCACTAGTCCACTTCTGCAGGTCAGGGTTAAAGCTTCCCGAGTGTACCATTAACATCAAGAATGTTGTAATCAACACATCCTCAGCAGTGAACATTTCATCACCATTGTTATTATTTTTGTCTGTGTTATTATTGTCATCGATAATTGTGTTGATACCATCGATGTGAGGGAAGACGATAGTTGTGGGTGCAAACCTAATAATCTTTTGAAGTAAAGATTTGAACACACTGGGATGATGGATTGAACACCATTCAAGGTGAGCAGAAATTCTGAGGTTTATCAATGGCATAACATTCTCTTTAGATCCCTTAGCTACAGTAGTGGCCATCTGATAACCAGTAAAATCCAACACCTGTATGTTACTATTTGTACAACATTGATAGTCAACGACACCAGTATACAAGTCGATATACTGTCCCTGATAATTAGTAATTGGTATTGACATCTGATGTAAACACCAATTACTAGGTCTAAATATTAATGTGTGAAAACGAGCTTTGGAATTTGGTTTCCTGGGAAACAAATTATAAATGTATGAAAGAGGCCAATAACCATCTGGATCATCGGGATTACCTGCGATTAACTGTTGTAATTGTGTTTCAGACAAATTATTAACAATAAAGTCACCTCGTAACTCAATAACCTTCACCTCCAAATTTGCAATCTCATTTAAATACAGATTATCCTTGGCTATCGAAATATCCTTCAAATGTTGCATTCTTTTCTCATAGTCCAAAGGTGCAAAGAACTCATAACAATTCATGGCATCACGAACAAACAATGGATCAATGTCATTCAATGATACTTGTGACACTGGATATGCCACCTCACATTCTACTTTATGTGTTGTAACGTGTTTTGTTTTATGTTTTGTGTTGTTATCATCGTCGTCTACCAACCTAACTTGTAATATGCAACCTTCACACTGTTTGGATTTCTTTCTTCCAATGATATACTCACCAGATCGAACACCTGTGTAACTTATATCATACGAACTCATATCCAATTTCTCTTATTTCCTACAATCGCGTGTATTGCACACCATAACCAAAGTCAGTTTTGTCTATTCACAACAATAACTACTATTACTACCACAATTAACATTAATGTTACTACCATTATCACTACCTGAATATTTGCAGGTATAATGTTTACTTAATTTGGTATTGTTTAATACTATCAAGTACATAAATTACTACTAATATTATCATCGTTATTATTGTTAACCAAAACAAAAGATATTACAATTTGTATACTTTGTATCATACAAAGTATCATACAAAGTATGCTATTACCATAATTTATAGTTAGTAGTTGCAATGAAAATGTGTTAAATAAGAAGAATATGGAATAAGTGGAAGAACATCAACAGTAAAATTAAACCGTATTAAGTAATTGTATAAACAACACATAATTATAAAAGATACCTATAAAAGTTATATAACCACTATCATTGATAGACTTATTAATAAGACAGGTACAAATATTATAATATGGTATAATTTACAAATTATTGTTGTGATACAACACTTGTATATGCTAAAAGTGGTAACTCTACTATGGTTGAGTATGTTTAGAGTTATTGGTTGAAAACAAGTTAAAAACAAAAATATTACCAATACTTAAGGAAGGAAGGAATGAAGGAAGGAAATGGGATGGAGGTTACTCATCATGTAATATTTGTTGTTTACAGATTAGTTTGACACAAACACACACACACGATTATACTACTTGTAAAAAAGAGTTTATAATACTGTTAATGACAGTATTAATATTTATTATGAATGCGTTTATTATATTGTTGGTGGTGAAATTAATACTAGTAGTAAAGCACATATTCACTGATGTTACATATGTTCCAATCAAAAACATTAAGTGTGTTTGAGATGATAGTAAATTAACTTATGAATACAAATTATTGGTTGAATGGTATAATTATAGTGTATATAATAACTATATTATTCTTTTGTAATATTACACTGTTTTTACAATTTGGTGAAAAAACATAATATATCAAACCATCATACAATAAACATGATAGTGAGAGTATTTATTGTTGAAACTTACTATTATTAACAACACCAAAAAACTTGGTTTAATATCCACGTAATATATTGTAACATGTTATAACAAGTATGGTGTAACCATTATTGATACAAACATACAAACATAAGAATATGTTAATGTTATACATGTAAAAATACCTAAAAACAAATAAGGTTAAAAACATGTCTAACTTCAAAACATGTTGTTAGTTATATATCCTATATGTAAATGTCAATCATATAGTTAACTATAAAATTTTAGTGTTAGTAAGAAATACAAATAAAATACATACACATATTATATTATATTATATTATATTATGTGTATGTATTGTATAGTACCAACTAAAAAGATTAACGACAAACTAGTATCCAGCTGTCATATATATATATAAAATATGTAAACATGTAATTATATGAATATCAATCGAACACAAAATAAACAACATTAAAAGTAAACAACATTAAAAATAAAAGGGTGACAGATTATCAATAGGTATAACTGTATATACTATGGAAATGTATATCATCTGGGATGATATGAAATGTAAACATTGTTATGTTAATTCATATTAATATTGTTATTAGATAGTAATAACCATTCAACAATGGTTTTAAACCAGTTCACTATTTTGGTTGTTTAATATATTTGGTGTATGTGTATGTGTTACACTTAATATGTTTAATGATGTGTTATTGGTTAAGTAGGTAGAAATATATGTCATATGATCAAATAATACACAATGAGGATAACTATGTAAGTTGGTGAACGGGGATGGGTAGAGAGGGAGAGGGAAAAAGGAAGATAAAGGAACAATTAAGTATGACTAAAAAGATATTGATTCGATGATATCTTGGGGTAACATGTCAATTAGAAGTTTATTAATTGTAGTAGCCAATGGTTGATGTATAGTAGGTCGGTACTTATATATCCTATCGTTAATCCAGTAGTGTTTAGGCCAAAAGTCTGTTGTGGAGATAAATTCTCTACTGAAGTTGGAGTCAGGTGTGTCTATTAATTTATCAATGTTGAGTGTACCATTTAAACATAAATCAATGTAGGACTCAACTATTGGATGGTACTCGTTAGGTTTGGATGATAAGTCAAGTTGACAACAATACAGGTAAATGGATAAACTTGCTTCTAAGTGATAATCCTGACATGTATAACATGTAACTTGTTCGTGTTTAATATGTTTAATACCATAACAAGCCTTTCTCTCACGATCATGGATCAAACTCCGCTCTTCATCTGTCACTGGCAAAATAATACCATTAATACTATCACTGTTATTACCAGTATCATAACAACACAAGTATGTTGGTGATAACTGTAAACCATTATTCTCCACACCTTTACATTGGTTTAACCACCCTCTCCTCAATCGTGTCACACGAACAAATTGTATCCTACTTATAATGTCCTCCTCAGTTGTTTGAAGACATGATACCAACTCATCAATGTTCATTAGTGAACCATATCCAAAAAAGTATGCTTCGTATAACATACTTTACTCCTTTTAACACCCTAATTTCCTTCAACATAGTTTTTATTTTATTACCATTTTTTTCACACCAGTTTTTCCCACCATTTTTTACTACAAAATAACATATTACAATGCTAACAACTTCGATAATCATAATAAAGAAAAGACAAAAAACAGTGATTAGTAAACACGCTAGTATTAAATAGTGTATCCCACCACTTGATATTTTTAAACATGTTAAACATGTTTAAATACTAAATCGTTATAATAGTAACATGTAAAGTTAATAGTATATCACGTTGTTACTATTACAAATATCTAATATTGTGAACAATTTAATATCACAATCTAATGTAACAATGTTATTAATAATATTGTTTTACTTTGAATTAACTAAAACCAAAAATATTACATAACATTATGTTATGTTATTAATAATAGTAATAGTTGTAATTTATGTCTAACCATAAATTTGTTTGTTTATGATAAACACTAATATTAAAGTCATCACAACACCAATCAATATAACTTATGTTTGTTAGAATAGTTAATTACAACAGCGCCCCCTTTTACTCATTACCCATTACTTGTCATTTGTTGTTCCCTATAATGGTATATTGTATACCATTAACTGTGGTTATATTTGTGCTTGAGCACTTTTACCCCCCCCCTCCCCCCCCCTTACTCTTACCCCTACTCCTATCTTCCTACCCTCGCTTCAATTTCCAAATAAAGAGCATGTATACAATTTACTTATTGTAAATTACTATTATTACAAGAATTTTAAAGTTTGTAGTAATTTTGTATATTGTAGTAATTTTGTATATTGTAGTAATTTTGTATATTGTAGTGTATAATTATAATACTAGATATATATATATATGTACCAATACATAACAATTGTTAATCTACAGACACATGTGTTTGTATTGTAAATGTTTTAATTTTGAGGTAGCAATATTATCTACGACATTAATACCCCTTCTCCATATTACTCCCTTTTTCCCTTTCTCCTTTATCTCCAACCTAAAAATACTATTGTTAGTATCGTTACTGTTACAATTTGTCGAGTATAGTTGTGTTCAACACTTGCATGTATATTGTATACAATTTCCATGTTGTATACGATATGTATAAATAGTGTTATATCATTAAAGTTCTAATATTTGTTGATATCTTGACTAAAAGTACACTTGAAAGTAAGTGTTACTAAACACAAGTGTTGCAATGAGTATAATCTAACAATGTGGTTTTTGTTACCAGTCAAAATAATTCTCACACACTATAATTTTAATTGTTATATTCCACTTTTAATGTTATTGTAATATTACATGTTATGTTTTACCTGTTAATATAATCTCACTCAAACTACTAAAACTTAATTCTTGTTGTCCTATACTTCATATCCTACATTTCATATTCTACTCTATACAACAAACTACAAGGTAACAAAACTTATGTGTTGGTAGTACTAAAAATAGGTTAAAATGTGGTTATGTTTGTTAACATTAAAAAATACAGTAGTGTATGTGTGTGTATGTGTATGTATGTGTGTATGTATGTTTTGTACTCATAAGTATTGATATTAATACTATAACATACAAACCGGTAACAATGTTATAATCCAATATGTTAATAAATAAATGAACAAACGCATTTGTAATAAAAAGACTGACACGAAACCTCACTAGTGAGAGGTTATAAACAAATATGTCGAGAACTTTAAGTGTGTTCAATAACGTTTTAACGTTTCTATTGATAGTTGGATATGGTTTAATGGGTGGATTGGCCTTTTATGTTCGTACAATGGGTGACGCATGTCACATTCACCAGTGGGATATGTCTGAGTATTTAATTTCTATAGGAAGTTTAAACACTAGTATTAGTGTTGCCTGGTTGTGTGTGTTTATGTGGTATTTGTCTGGTAAGTATGACACCACAATTGAGACTGCACCTAGTTTTTACAGGTTGGTAATTAACACACCTAACAAGATATTCAGTGGGATAATTTACAATGCAACATTAATAAACAGTGTGTTATATGTTATTACCACAATTACTATTCCAGCTGTTATACTTCTTTACGTGGTAATTGGTAGCATCGTTATTGCCGACAATGCCAGCTGTTTTTGGCAATTGTCACCTACCAATATTTATATTTTCATAGTGTGGTGTGTACACTTGTACAGTATTTCGTACTTTGCTATCACCTGTATTATCCTACCATGCTTATGTCGTAATAGACGTTCTAACAGTAATACCAACATCAATGATAATGAAACGGCACCTATTAATAACACATCATATTCAACTCATGTATAGATAGTATTGTAATTCCTAGCCATTTAACATTAATTAAATGTTAAAACATACACACACACACATAAATATAACAAACTAACAATATAATTAATGTTATGATAATGTTATGATAATGTTTTTATGTTTGTATGTTTGTATGTTTGTATGTTTGTATGTTTGTATGTTTGTATGTTTGTATTTGCTTAACTATAGACCATATTATTGTTATACAGCAATAATTAGTCCCATATGTATACATGTTTTTAAAACATGTAGTAGACATAAAAGTTCATGAATGACACATAAACAAGTTAACAAACAAATTGAACAATAGACATGATTAGCAATTACATGTTTTATGATCAGAGTATATACAATAAACAAGTAATAAACAAAGTTACATGTTTATTGTACATATTAAATTATTAATGTATAAGTTGGTTATGTAATTTTTGTCTAGTGTTCCTTTATGATATCAAATCATAGGAATTAAAATTCTTAATATCCATCACACCTGTTGTTTTAACAATATATCATATATTGTTATGTTTAATTAAATTTTTACAATTGTAAATCTACTAGAAAATACATTTAGTGAATGTAGTTGAGTCATGAAGTAACTAGTTCCATACTAACATAACTTTGTGCTTGAGTACAAACAAGTAATAATTGTTTAACCAGAGTATTTTAATATAATATATGTATTATATACATACATACCTTAATTTTAAACATTTTATGTTTCCATATAATTTAAATACCACTTTAACATATTGTAATCCAAGATGTAAATTAGTTACACTTGTAAATTTAACAACATATTATATGTTGTTATGTTATTTTATGTTATGTTATGTGTGAAAGTAACATAAAGTTATTTTAAATATATAGATCACCAAACATATATTATATTGTTGTATACTTAAATATTAAACTAGTTCTGTCCATTAACAAACAACCATTACTTTGATTACAATCAGAGATAAACAGTTGTATTATTAACATATAATTTATATAAACAGCTATTAATGTCTTTATGTATTAATAACAGTATACCATTTTACATTTAAACACTTTGAATAATTTGTATGGGTATATACCAGACAACATATCATTAGTAGTTAAAAAGTTAACAAGATTAAAATGTTTATAGGTACTTGACAGATGTAGAATATATTTTGTTAGGTGAGAAGTGTTTACTTTGTTACAAAGTAAAAGAAAAGGAGATGAGAAGGATGAGAAGGATGAGAAGATAAGGATGATAAGAAGAAGGTTGTCACCGTGAGTATGGTGTATATACTTCATACTCGTTTACTAGAATACCATCCTTGTAATATTGTTCCCTTTGTTCGTGAATAGAATAGGAATAAAGCAGGTCACCATTACGAGACCAGTGTTGACATGTAAGTATCGCATTTCCATGCCGTGTTTCACGATAACATATAACGTCACTATTACTGTTAATTATTTTGTTAGTATTACTTTTATTTTTTACATTTGAATACCAAAGTTCGTATGTTCGCTGTTGGTCAGAGTTATAATGTGTCCTTGATATCAATCTGTGATTACTGTCATACTGCTCACTGGTAAAGTTTTCAATACCTTTAACGTATTTCTTTTCTGGACTGTATAACGATACCCATAATGGTAACATTTACCATTATATACCAAATGTTCAAATACAATAACATTAATTAGTTTTATTTTACATCCCCACACCCTGTTAGATCTTTTAATTGTAAATTATATTGTTTACATCACCTTGATTAAATTTATGTATTATTATTTTGTAAAAGCACAACGAAAATTTTTAAGTTGGATGTCATTCAAGTGGCCAATATCAAATATGTTATTGATAATGCAGTAATGTTGCATATGTATTGCGTATACAAGTTCGTAATTGACATAGTAATGGCAACTATTACTGGTATATTCAAGTCTACTATTATAATCGTGATTACTATTACTATCACCATCACCATCACCATTATTTACATTAGTAACAACTACGAAGTCATCTGAAACACGTAATGGTTGGTAATTCCGAATATTGTCAAATTGATTACCAGTAATGGTATTTTTAGCACTGACGATCATATCCATCATAGTTTTGGGTGTGGGTACAATATTACAAAATACTTGCTGTTTATCTCGAAACAGACAAATACATACATTGATATGATTATCATTATTACAGTGACAAAATTTCATAACAACATGATATTTACTATTTTGATGATAAATATCATTAGGATGCACAATACATGATTCCAACATCATAATATATTGGAATAAAAACTTAATCTTGTCAACATGTAACAAGTCCGGATATAACTTGGCACCACACCTCAAAAGGTTTATGTCATTGTATGGGTGAAATAGTAACAAGTAAAATATTAACATCTGAGTATCCACTGTTCCATACAATTGCATTAATTTTGTTTGGTACAAATTTATAATTGGGTATTGTATTGCTAAAGCGTAATTATACACATCTCTAACACTCAAATAACTGCCTATTAACTCTTTTAGTTCTGAGGGTAACGACATTAAAGGACATACTGACGATGAGTATTGTAACACACTACTGTTCTTGTTGTGCAATGGTAGTACTAAACACAGATTTTGGCCTTTGCATGAACTCATGTGTAATATGTATATCTTTTATACTGTCCCACATATAATTATATTTTGTATTAAAAATACCTACCAAGTAGGTGTTTGTAATTATTAACAGTATTAATTTATTGGTATATTAATAATAATGTTGAACCAATAAATTAATACACAGGATAACCCTCTCTCTCTTCTTTCTCTTCTTCCTTCTTTTACCATTACTATTAACATTAATGTAATTTAGACCCAGACATGGAGGTGATGAGTTTGTTCATCTCATACCTTTGCTTCATGATACGTCTGCAATTGTCTATCTTTTGTTTTTCCATCTCTCTAACACTGTCACTCACCCTCTTTTCTACTCCTCGTCCTCCACAATTACACGTTTGTTTGTTATCTCTAACACCCTTACTTGATACCATGGAGGGTAATGTCTGTTCAATGTCTACCAGTTGAAACTTAACCTTTTTATTCAACATCGTATATGTTTTTTACTACTAATAAATTTGTATTTCATATTTATTACTAACAACACTGTCATATTCAGTATTTTAAAGTATCTTATCTCCATTATCTACTCATCGTTTATGTCTGTAACAATGTATTTATACCTTTGCTTCACATAACTATTTTAATTGTGGATTAACAAAACAACTAATGTTAGTTAGTGTTACTTAATATGTTAAATAGTACATATATGTTATATAATACATGTTTGCTTATGTAATTCTAGTTTTAAAAATCTTTGAGATGTTCAAATGATAGTTAACATGTTTATGTTTATATTTATTTGGAGTGGTTGAACACAAGATAATTTTTACTAATATATCAAAAGTATGTTAGGACTATATTTGTTACAAGCTTATTTGACATGAGGGGATGTTTTTATCCAACTGGATGTTTCCGGGTGTTTCCTAACTGGGTTAAAAACTAGTTTAATGATTTTATTACTTTAATGGTTTTTTATTATTACCAACAAAAAGTATGAAGATAGTGATGTCACCAGAAATGCATGACATAACATTTGTGTGTATTTCACTCACCAAGGATACGGGAAGAAGACAACATATAGAAGATATGTTAAAATCAATTGGTATCCAACAAGTTGTATGGTGGCTTGTAACTCCACACCCGGTTGGTGGTATTTATGGTTGTTTTGAGTCACATTGGTATGTTTGGGACCATAACTGGTCCACACCCTACATTTGTGTGTTCGAGGATGATGCCTTAATTGGTACCAATTATACCACTGCTACATGTCAACAACACTTAACGACTCTTATTTCCTTGTTACCAACGTTGTTAAACCAACATGAAAATAGAGACCAAAAGTATAACCCAGCTAATAGTCATCATGATATATGTGATGATAACAACCTCGATGTTATACATCTCTCCTGTGAACAGTTAGCAGTCGCACCTGATAAGAGACTATTTATTAACCCTGACACACATTCTTGTTCTCCCACACCTCCTTTCTATCATCCTTCACGTCATGACATATCAACCTGTTCATCAACAGGTGACATAACAAACAAAGTGGATGTTAAACCTTGTCGTATGGTATATGGTAAGTTTATCTCGTCTTTAGCTTATATAGTTGAACCTGTAGTCCTCAAGAATAAGATGTCCAGACTATTACCATTGTACGGTAGTAACATTGACATTGCTATGGCAATACATTTTAATGAAGCAGCAATTTATCCACCATTATTTTACCAAACATATGAGGACTCCAACATTTCATTCACACGTCGAGGTTTGGGTATGTTTATAAGTAAGGCCTTCTTCTCTGTCAAGTCTGCACTTCTTCATAGTGGTAATTACTCCTGGTACAACTTTATCCACAAATTTGCCTATTTACAAGCGTACAAAAGCCAAAAATTGTACCCCAACGTCGAATTTGCCAATCGTTGTACCAATTTATAAACCTGTAAAGTCATCCAACTAACAATAAAATTAATATAATTCACCCATCGTATAACATACATACACTTATTTATATATTTAATATCTTACTAAGGGTTTTATTGTTATGTACTTATTATATTGTTGTAATGTATGATACATTACATCTTGTCATACCAAAGATCTTAATAACATGTTTTTATTATGATATATGTATATATAAACATATGTTGTACTCGTTTCGCTAGAGATTCTGGTACATTATAATTACTACGTTGTTTGTGTGTATATGCTGTATGTTGTTAATGCATATACTAAATTTTTAGTATTGTTTTTTTTCTACTATAATATGTAGGTTAACACATGTTGTATGTATCAATGTAAATAAAAAAATATTACAAACAATAAATTTATTTTGATGCTTAAAACAAAGGACGATGACACTTAACGCTATTACAAACTACGATAACATAAACCACGACAATACAACCCACGATAATACAATTTATAAGAGGACCAACCTCGTGTCAGATATTCCAGGAGTAGCCAACTTCACTGATCCCAACCTGGTTAACCCTTGGGGTATCTCACTGTCACCCGCACTATTGCATCAGCAGTCACAAGCACACTCTTGTTCCGATAACAGGGATGGGTTGTGGGTAGTGTCAGATAACGGAACTGGTCTTGCCACTATCTATGACAGTAGGGGGATGGTGGCATTGGGTGTTAAGATTACCATTCCATCTCCACTTCTAGGTGGTACTTCGGCTCCAACAGGTAACATTTTTGTCATTGGTGATGGTTTTTCTATTCCCGATAGCCAACTTAAGGCTAGTATATTATTTGCAACTGAGGATGGAACTGTTGCTGCTTATAATTCTAAATATAACATTGACCACGCTGTCCTGGTCATCAATAACTCAGCTACTGGTGCTGTGTATAAGGGTTTAACTGTTATTGGTCAACATCTATATTTAGCCAACTTCAATGCTGGTTTGGTTGAGGTGTATAACAATAATTATAAACTCATTAAAACATTTACCGATGTTACCATTCCACCAGTGACAATTGGAGGTTCCAACTATGCACCCTTCAATGTTAAGAACATTAACAATAAGCTGTATGTATCATTTGCTCTGCAAGATGCAGAGAAGCATGATGACGTTGCTGGTCCCGGTCACGGCTTCGTAAGCGTGTTCTCTGCTGACGGCACATTCCTCAAGCGTCTAATCTCCCATGGACCTCTCAACTCTCCATGGGCCTTAGTTACGGTTCCTAACAGTGGAAATAATGACAATGACAATGATAACCATAGTTGCTTATGTCCAGGAATACCTATTGACCGTAAGGGTGAAATACTCCTGGTAGGAAACTTTGGTGACGGTGCTATCAACATGTTCTCTCTTGAACATGGCACCTTCTTGGGACCCCTCGAAACCAAGTTTGGTCCAGCTGTCGTTCAAGGTCTGTGGGGATTGGCTTTTGAGAGACGTACCCTGTTCTTCGCAGCTGGTATTGTACAGGAGTCTCATGGTCTGTTTGGAAGGTTTGACCCCATATCTCCAAAGAAGTTCCATTGTTAATTAACAACCTGTCACCCCCATCCCTTCCTCTTTATTTCTTATTCCTCATTACTTCACTACATCTACATAACCTCCACACAAATGTACATGTAGTGAGTATAATTTAAATTATCGTACATTCTTATCCATTCCCATTTGTCCAATATTGTGTACATACACATACATCTCTAAGATGTATAATACATATGTAATTTATTGTAAATCAATTTATTATCCAACATCTTGTTCGTACAAAGCACACATATACATCTCCAAGATGTATAGGTAAATAGACAATCATACACCCTAGAATATATATATATATATATATGCATTATAACCCATAACTATTTATATTGTATGTTAAGTTAATATAAGTACATATAAACATACATGTAATTCCAAATTTGTATATGTATATACAAAATAGATAAAATAGAGTAATAACTTGTTTGTACCAATAAAATGTTAGGAGATAACTGTCAGCAAGTAAAGGAGCGAATAGGAAGGCAAGTAGAAGGACAGGTGGAAGAACAACATGTGGGATTACGAGGACAACAGTCACACAGGATACAGTTAACAAGTGATGGTGATACTAATCATGGTATTGGTAACAACGGTATTGGTAACAACGGTATTGGTAACAACGGTATTGGTAACAATCAATGTGGAGTGTGTATGGAAGTGTTAAGATTACCATATACCTTTAATTGTGGTCATAGTTTATGTATAACATGTACTGCAGAGCAAATTAAGATTAAAAAAGTGTGTCCATTCTGTCGCAATCTGATAACCTGTGCATCACCAAATTATGCCCTCAGACAGATACTAAACGACTGTGTATCAGATAATATGTCTGAACAGGAGTTGTTATTATCGCATGACATTCAAATTGCATTTGCACCACCATTGTCATTACCAGTTTTTGGTAGTAACCAAATACCAAGTCATGGTACTAATAACATTGATGGTGTTAATGGTACTAACCTATTTTCATTAAACACAATATTTGATGGTAACCAAGACGAGTACAATTTTATAAGGTACTTCCTAACTGTACTAATAATGATATTATCTATTATAATACTTGGGCCACTAAGGAGTCGATAGAAACTTTAACACTATATTATGTATGATCCAATACCAATAGGTAAACTGAATTCTAGTTTTTATAGTATAATAAATACATCTATGTCATCATCATCATCGGATAGTAAAAACAAACAAGTTGTTAGGCAAACAACAAATACAAAAGATACATCTGGTGAAAATGGTGCAAGGGAAGTAAAAGATGTAAAGGAAGTAAAGGATAAAAAAGAGGTAGTGGATGTTGACACCAAACAAGGTGGTTTAACTGGTGATAAACAAGTGGTGATTGAGTGCAGTATATGTTTTGATACCATGAGATTACCATATAGTTTTAGTTGTGGACATGGTATGTGTATTGTATGTACGGCTGAAAGCTTGAATAGGGTATTAACTTGTCCCTTCTGTCGTAAGAATATACGTTTTGCAATGCCCAACTATACACTAATGGATGTTTTGGATAAAAATGGTAGTGAACCTTTAACACAAGAGGAACAAAGTCTTCAAACCATTATTACAACCTTCTTTGAGGATGACAATGATAATAGGAACTCGCACTTCAACATGCGATCTATAGACCAGGCATTGGAACAGATTGCACCTTCACATTCACCTTTACCTATATCAACCTCTTCCTCCTCTTCATCGTCATCACACATACCTCTACTACCATTACCACCCGCATATGTGTTACCACTAAATTCACATGTAACAAATGTAACACATGTTACTAATACTGGTCAACATGTCCCAGTATCGCGTTTTCAAACATTACCACCACCTTTGATCCCTCTACTTGCAGTCAACAGGACAACAGATAGTGGTATTAGCAATAATGGTGAAGGTGGAGGTGAAGGTAGTAGTGTAGTTGACAATTATACTATTTATAAGTGGAAGGTAGCCAATAGTCATGAGTCTTGGATGTCGGGATATGTGCTCATGACAGTTATTGTTGCAATTACAAATGTTGACCTGTCAGAGAGGGTGGTCATCAAATGTAAGGCAGCAAGCTTATCAGCATGTGAGTCTGCTTGTTCTCGTTTTATGTACACTATGATACCAATCGAACAAAGAGCAAGTAGACAAACATTCAATAAGAAGGTATTCGATTGGGTTTGGCAACGCATAACCGATGATGAAACTGTTACCCAATATACTGAAGATATAGTTGATGAACTTGATTATAACTTCCTCAAGTGGTTAACACGTTTCCATCCAAATATTAAGAAGAGTAGTCGTAAGGATATTGTTAACAGTCTCATTGGTAAGGATATCACAAAAAGAGATGTGTACCCTACTGACATTTAGCACTCACATATGTACTTGTACACATACAAAAAACAAAGATAACATTAACAATCTGATTGTTAATTAACAAAATGAAACATTAATATAATATTTATTGTAATAGATATAAATATATGGAGTCTGTAAACAGTAAGAATGACAAAGGAGGTGAAGAAGATAAAGGAGGTGAAAGGTGTAAAGAGAGTAATGGTGGGAGTAGTGATGAAGGATGTGAGGAGTGTAAAGTTTGTTTTTCTACACTAACTATGCCATTACAACTTAATTGTGGTCACACTTTTTGTGTAACGTGTACCAGACAAATTATTAGTGGTGGTCAAAGTTGTCCTCTGTGTCGTAAGGATATCTTTTTTGCATCTATTAATTATGCATTAATTGAGAAACTGGGATGCAATCCATCATCTGATGATAACGATATTTATAACGAGGTTATTGTATGTTTACAAGCAAAGTATGGTAATCCACAAATGTGGTTAACAAGGGTATACTCAAATGCCGACAGACGATTATGTAATTGGTATCGTGACAATCAATATGAACCTTGGATGTCGGGTTACATCTATACTGCAACATTCAAGTATGTATATAGTCAAAGGAACAATTTAAATACCAGCCATATACACAGACAGTTAGATCGGTGTAATAACCAGCCAGCATCTGCTTGTCATCGGATCCTTGAAGCTTGGGAGAACGAACTGTTACCACAACACTTTACTAATGACAATGTTTTTAGTTATGTATACTTGGAAGTAACAAGTGGTCAAACAATTACCACTTACACCCAAGCTACTCTGGATCGTATGGACTTTACCTTCCTCAAATGGTTAGCAAGGAAGTACTCAATGTCAAAACGTAGTAGGGAGGAGATCATCAAAGGTATGCTCAATCGTCCAATTAAACGGGAGGATATATTCCCCTCTGCCATGTAACCCACCTACTCATCTACTTCACTCATTCGTCACATCTGACATTACTATTTAACTAACTTTATTGTGTTTACAAAATCTAGTCATTACAACTTGTCTTGTGTTTGTTGTAATTGCTATCTGTTCATCTGTTCTATTTTTTCTTTGATCCTTACTCTTCTTCTATTCAACATCTATTACAAACTATAAACCTAGTAGTGTCTTATATGTCATGTTAACCCTCACGACTTACATGTTATAACCACCATACATATATAATATAGTGTATATTATATAATTAAAAACATTTGCAGATGTAAACAACTTACAACTTACAATTTGTAACCTATGACATGTTATGTTACAATATCCTTGTTGTACACCATAATAGTTTATACAAGGTAAACATCCTTCTATATGTTACAATAACAAAGGTATTGTTTGTGTTATATAATTAGTAATTATGTAGGTGTGTAATAAAACAATATATGTTGTTTAATACAATATGTTGTAAAGTATAAAATATGTAAACAAATATAAATACAAGTGTATTAGTGTATTTGTTACAACGTGGTTGATTAGTGGAATTTATGTGTTTAAATGATTGTAATTAAGTTACAATCTTCAACAGATATTAATTATTAATAAAATAAAATATTACCAGAGTAAAAATGTCTCAGATGGTTAGTAGTGGTGATAGTGTTATGTGCAAGAGAGGGAAGGAAGAGATAGAAATGGTAGTGGCTGGGTTAAGCTTGGAGTATGAACAAAGTATTGGTATACAATTGGTATATTGTGATGATAATGATAATAGTCAATATTGTGACACCTGTCCCTACTTCTCATCCCTAAACAAGAAACTCAAGTTGATCAAGTACAAGGTTGTTGATGAGTGTTTATTATTGGAGCAGTTCCCATCTATCACGAAAAATAGTATGCCGTTTTACTTTACTAGTATGAGTAACAATGGTACTAATAATTGTAATGATGATGATGATAATAACATAACAAATGGTATACTACATGATGTGGTAGATGATATTATCACACTTGACAAGATTAAATACATGTTACAATCTGAGGATATGTTTGTAATTGCAGATATTGTAAACCATATTGTTGAGGATAGTATTGCTATTGAGTTCATAACATGTGAGAGAGATAAACAGTTGGCATCCCTAAACATGTATCTCAAGGCCATATCATATATGTGTGACAATAACATATTTGCTGACCAACAGTCCATATTAGACTCGGCCCGAGCCTCAATCAGTGAACTATTAAGTAGAACATTATCGTTATCACCAATTCCAACTACTGATGACAATAGTGAGAGGAGGTAAAATTAAGGTAAACAATATAATTAAACAAAATTAAGTATCTCGAAGATACTTAAATACATCAAGAGTGTTAAGCATATTAAGTATGCTAAGTATTGTATGTAATGTTAAATACTTTAGAGTCATGTGAATAAGACCAAATGTTGTTAATATAAATACTGTTACAGTTAAATACTTGTTGTACAAGTATTTGTATGATATCTGTCTCTTGGTTAGTAATTTAAACCCTGTTTAAATATTTAACATTACATATAATGCTTGGTAACATATGATCATGTTAACATGTGTTACCAATGTTTAATTTGGGTTAACATATACCCACTTCAACAAGTGTACAGTTGTTATAATAATGTCATTGTATCTTTAAAACAAACATTACATACTACAATTGTGTTTGTTAACTTAACTATTTGTAGTTTATACATACCTCTTGCTCTCATCCAATTAAGTAAGGTTATAATAACCTTACAAGTCACATATATTTAAAACGTATACCTCATAAACATAAAATTACGAGAGTATGTAGTTAGAGATATTTAACTAAAAACATGCTTACGTACTCTCAATAGGAAGAGAGACTAAATTACATGAGAATAAAATATCTTTGAATATACATAACACTATCATCTACCACATTTTTTGTTTGAATGATATGTTTGTTAGTTACATACATTTTGTTGTTTGCTTAAATCTTTCTCTGGATTCTAATATGTCTTGACCAACAAATGCATTAAAACATAAAACTATAGTAGTATACACATATCTTAGATATGTTAAACATGTAATACACAACCAAATATATATATATATAAGTTAGACAACTTGAAATTACAATATTTGTACTCAAGTATAATTTGGTACATGTATCTCATGCGTGGAGAGTAAAATTACAACACACATATTATATACTCCTCTTTGTTTAGCTATCGTACTGTTAATAAACTAATGCATATTCGCTTATTTAAGTAATAACCACATAATGTAGTTGTACTTATATACCTTTTTAACTTCACAGAAGTTAAAATTATTATAATCTTGTATTATTTAACACATCTAACACACATTTCATTACAGTGTGTGTTTTGGTCATTAAACCATTTATACGTCTTTAGTAATATATATCTTAACATACATAATTAACACAATCTTATATTTTTAACTCTTGCTACTTCCTCTACTATTTTTTCTGTGACAGTAAATAACTACTATAACCTCCTAGTTTTAATATTCCCTTCATGTACATAAACATGTTGGAGTTTAAAGTATGTTGTAGTAAACAAAACAACAAAATTAAAAATACAAAGATTATGTTAACACTCACTAGATGTATATATTTTTGTATAATGTTTATTAACCCAAGAAGTATTAAAACTACAAATACCAATATCACCTCACCATTAACATGTTAAAATATATACTGTTACTAATAGTATGTTAAATACATTAGAAGTACAATACTGCAAAAGTTTTAACTTCCATGAAGTTAAAAAGTACAGGAATATAACAACATACCGCTATCAAGGACAGATACAGTGAATGTAGCACCCTTTAATCTAATACAATGTTAAGTTAATGTATACTGGTTATTGTCAACATGTTCAATAACATAAATGTTAAATCAACTCAAAATACACACTAGTAAACTAAACCATATTAACACTACATGTAGTGTTACGTTAATTTAATCTATCCTCATATAACTATTGTTTGGTTGATGTATGTTAAGTGTTATTAATATGTCAAACATATTAAACATTGTTAGGTGTATTAAAAATAGTTACGATGATGAAGATAACTATTATAACCATCTTTGACACATATACATAAATGTTATTAACAATATTACTTGTTTGATTTATCTAATAAATCAACAGAGTAGAAACATTATACACAAAAGAAGTAGAACAAGGAGAAAGAATATAAATGTTTGTGTACATTGGAATGATTAGTTAGTTAGTTGGTTGGCTGAAACAAGAATAGACAATAAAAAGAGAGAGAAGGAAGGAAAAATAGGATAGATATAAAAAATAATACAGTGTTATATCCGTATAATTACGTGATATTCGTGTAAGCGTTTGTGAGCCTGTTTGTAAAGCGCAGCTAACCTTCGGTAAACCTAAGGTTTACAAACAGGCTCACAAGTAGCAAGCTGCGACAAGCGACAAACCGAAGGTATATCTGAAGGAGAAATGGCTATGCCAAACGCAGTGACAAGCGCTAGGCAACTCACCACGAATATTATGTAGTCCACCGAAGATTAGCTATGACAACAACAGTGGCAGTACTTCATGCCAGTATAACCAAACAATTATTACCAACATATACTAGAATAAACTACATAATATTCGTGGTTAGTTGTTTAGCGCTTGTCACTGCGTTTGTCGCAGCTTTTTCTCTTTCAGGTATACCTCCGGTTTACACAGATTTTGTGTAATTACCTGTTTATATGTAAGTAATTACATAATATTCGTGTAAACCGGAGGTTGGTCCTTCTCTGGTCTGGTCTGGTCTGGTCTGAAGTGTGAAATGAAGTGTGAAATGAAGTGTGAGATGAAATGGGAAATCAAATGACAGTTCAACCATGACATCAACTGATAGCTCTCAACTGGGACATGGTTGAACTGTGAGATGAGCTGCGCTAAACAATTTACTATGATAATTATGTGGTTTACAAGTATAATTATTTGTTAATTACTAACATATTTACATGAATAATGTGGTCTGTTGTTTACACGTATGGACATGTAATGGTACTTAAATTACCCTGTTATGTTCTCGGATACATAACTCTTCTCATGTATTTATGTTTATTAATTCTTTGAATGAATGCTTGAATGAAAGGTTTTTGTTGTTTGATATAGACTGCAACTAAAATATCAAAGGTTAGTTACTTGTTAAATTATTAATATTATGTGTTCATTTGTGTAAACAACAATCCACAATAATCACACAGTTCACACATGTAATTACCTGTTGTGTACTAGCATATCTACATGAATTTTGTGGATCATTGTTTACACAGATGAACATGTAATGACATTTAAATTATCTTGTTATAATCATAGATTATAACTCTATTTATGTATATGTTTGAATACTTGTATGAATAATTATAAAATAAAGTATAATACATTTAGATATGTATCTTGTTTTCATGTCAGGGATAAAGAATATGTAATAGTAAAAAGTAATTAAAATATTGTATAAAGTCCACGAATGTGGAGTTCCCAATTAATTTATACATGATGTATTTTATATACTACAACATGGTGTTGTAAATAATGTATATGTAATAGTTTGTTACTCATCATATAGTATAAACATATATGTGATATAATGATAAATTTGTCATCAAAACTATTTTAATGTATAAATTTTTACCAGCAAAACAATGTCGACTATGGGTATGTATGATATTGGTAATGCTCTACCAAATATTGACATACAAACACAGACACAGACAAAGGTCATTGCTATCAGTGTAGGTCACGGCGTGATTAAAATGGTACCAATCAATAAGAACTCAGATTTGTTATTTGACCTACACTCAGATACAATTCATGATGAACCTTACAATTTAACACAATATTTAACTGCTGGTTCCCAGTGATCAAAATTAATAAATGAAATATGTGTTACGATTTATGTCCAATTTTTGTTAGGTAACCAACCAATTATCATTGACAGAAATATCTTACTATCTTGTTTTGTTATCTATAGTTTATTAGAGGATACCAATTTCTTTAATGTGCTGTTAACGCAATTGTTACAAAGGTGGACATTACTATCACAAATACTGTATAACAATGACGATTACACATTACCAAATAATGTCAAGGATGACATATTTCTACATGTTCCTCAAATGTTACTTCCCAACAGGTATATCAACGATAAAGTGTTCATGAACAATTGGAATACAAAACATAATGAACAAACTATTACTCTTAACTACGATAGTGAAAGGTTCACGACAACTACACAGTTACAAATTATTTCTAATAATCGGTATGATCAGGCTACCGATAGTAATCAAGACACAACCACTAATATGCAAATTGTAAAAAACTTGTACATTGAACCATCACTACCTTCTGTTAATAATAATGATACCAGTGAAGGGAATACAATCGAGTATTATACTAAGCTTAGTGTTACTAATTTTACTGACGATTACAATTCAGGTGAATATCTTCAGGAGAAAAAATATAATGGTAAAGTAGAAGGAACACGACTAGAGATTGTATGGGATGATACTATTGCCTCCATACAGAGGAACATAAGTACGTATTTACATGGTAAACAAACAGGTCCTGAACTACACTATGTTAACAGTCAAATCTTCGACGACAGATATTATGACAATGGAAAACCTGTTGGTAATAGTAAACGTTATTTTCATAATGGTCAACTTAATAGTAATACTTATTATGATCCAGATAGACAGAATATTACATATAATGTTTATTATAAAAATGGTAATAAAAGATATATTAGACATGATAAGAAAGATGCCACAGGTCAGTGGTATATTGATTACACAATAAAATATTTAGAAAATGGTGGTGTGATTGAAACCGATCAACAACATGCACTATTTTACGATGCTACTGGTCATCTGATTAGTAAGATTACCAATCCATACTTAGTCTTACAATTTGACGGTCGATATGAAACTATATACGACCAGAACGGTAGGGAAGTATCTGTTACCAAACTGTCGCCAACTGCCGAAATAAATCTTTAGTCTCTAATCATCCTCTCCCCCCCCCTCTACTATTATTACTACAACCATTATCATCAATATATATATATATATATATAACATCTACATACGTAACACCGTATAGTAATTACTAAAAGTTAAACAACCACAAACAATCATGTTATTACAACTAAACATTAATACCAAAAGTACTAACATTAAAAATTCTAACACATAACTATTATGTGTAATAAGTATATATATATATATATATATATATTAATAACAGCAACAACATTTAGTTAGATTAATGTATATACTACTGGTTAAACAAACATTTGTTTAACCAGTAATGTTAGTTGAATAGGGTTACTACATGATATAAAAACATCTTGAAGATGTTTTAATAATGGTTATTACATATAATATTATTAATATTATATATCTAATAGTAACTTGGTTATTATTCATATTGTAACATATTAACAATTAAACGTTTATCACCACAAATATATATCATTACTATTGTTTGTAAATGTATCTTGTTTCCCATAACGATAGTGTTTAATTATATTAGAAGTATAATTATTGTTTACGTCCATACATATATATATATACAAATGTATACCAAATATGGTAGGTATTAAATTTAATAATATTACGTATACATAAGCAATATTATAATAGACAAGTATATATGTTAGTAATTACGTAATATTTGTGTATACCGATAAGCAAAGCGAAAAAGGTTGGTCCTTCTCTGGTCTGGTCTGAAGTGTGAAATGAAGTGTGAAATGAAGTGTGAAATGAAGTGTGAAATGAAGTGTGAAATGAAGTGACAGCTCAACTATGAAATCAAATGACAGTTCAACCATCAACTGATGGTTGAACTGTCATTTGATTTCCCATTTGAGACCAGAGAAGGACCAAC
>Ga0302300_1000238_pt1 | contig 43896 bp, 33 predicted proteins | sample III_Palsa_E1_1_FD_198756 | JGI IMG/M metagenome (GOLD analysis project Ga0302300, IMG submission 198756) | Peat permafrost microbial communities from Stordalen Mire near Abisko, Sweden - III_Palsa_E1_1 | ecosystem: Environmental > Terrestrial > Soil > Palsa > Peat permafrost | place: Sweden...
AATATGAGTCAAGTTACAATTTTAGAATCTTTTAATTTTATTATAACGAATTTAAAATTTATTTTAAATTTTATAAAATTATATTTTTCTGATTTTAATAATTATGAAAATCAAGTTTTATATCAAATAAAAGAAAAATTTATTATTAAAGAATTTATTAAATTAAATTTAATTTTTTACTTTTATAATTTTTTATGTAATGATTTGTTAATTACAAATTTAAATAATTTTTTTTCTAAAAAATTATCTTTTATAATTTTTAAATTATTATTTTTGATATTATTTAATTTTTTTTTTTTTTTTTTTATTAAAAATTTAAGTTTATTATACCTATATGGTCAGTTTAAAACAAATACAAAACGGTTGTAGAAAAAAAAAATTTCATTATAATAGTTCTAAATTATTATTAGGTTGTCCACAAAAAAAGGGTATTTGTATAAAAGTAAGAAATATGGCTCCTAAAAAGCCTAATTCTGCTAATCGAAAAATTGTTAAATTAAAATTATCAACGCAGCGTCAAATTTTGGCTTATATTCCAGGACAAGGTCACAATTTGCATGAACATTCGCGAGTATTAGTTCGTGGTGGAAAAGTTCCGGATTTACCTGGTATTCATTATAAATTAATTCGTGGTAAATATGATTTTTCTTGGGTTGAAACTTTTGAAAGATCGAATCGCCGTTCAAAATTTAGTGTTCCTATAAAAGATAAAGATTAATTTATGATTCGATTACAAAAACGAATAGTACGTCGTAAAAAAAATTTATTTTTTTTATTTATAAATCGCTTTATAAAAGCAGGTTATAAAGATTATATTTATATTAATTTTTTAATAGTTTTAATTAAATTAAAACGTATTTATAATTATTCTTTTGATGGTTTATTAAATTGTATATTAAATTATATTAAACCATTAGTTGAATTACGTCCTAAATTTTCATCAGGTCTTATATACTATTTGCCTGTACCCATTAAGGAACATAAATCTGTTGTATTAGGATTATCTTGGTTAGTTAAAGCAACTTATAAAAGATTTGAAGTAACTTTTCAAGAAAAATTATTTATGGAATTAGATTGTATATTAGAATTAGAAACAAAAGAATATAGTCGTAGTCATGTATCTATTTATAAAGAAGAATATTATAATACAGTTCTTGAGAATAGGGTTTTATTATATAGATTTAAAAAAAAATTTTAATTTAAATATTTAAATGAAAAAATTATTAATTTTTAAACATAATAAAATTGGTAGATGTGGTGGTAAAATTTTATGTCATACAAAAGGTAGTAAAAAAAAAATTTTATATCGTTTAATTGACTTTAATTTAAAATTTTTATTTTTAAATCCGTTTTTTTATTTGAAATTAGTAAAAGGATTTAATAGTAATACTTTTTTAATTTTAGTTTTAAATTTAGTTGGTTTTTTTTTTTATATATTAGCGGCAGAGAAAGTTAAAATTCCTTTAATAATATTAAATAGTGTAGGTAATAATTTTTTAATTGGGACTGCAAATATTGTAGGAAATTTAACTGAAGGTGCTTTAATTTTTAATTTGCCAAATGTTTTTTGTAAAAATAATTATATAGCACGTAGTGCTGGATTATTTGGTCAAATATTAAAAAAAAATTTTGATTTTGATTTAAGTTTAATACGTTTACGTAATGGTCAAAAAATTTTATTATCTAATATGCAATGTGTTCTTATAGGGGTTGCAAGTAATTTAAATTTTCATAATTTAATAGTTGGAAAAGCAGGATTTAGAAATAATTTGGGTTTTAAATCTATAGTACGTGGTGTTGCAAAAAATCCAATTGATCATCCTAATGGTGGTCGAACTCCTGGTGGTAAAGTTTATCGTTCTTTTTCATTTAAAATAGCGCGAAGTACTAAAAAAACTTCAAAAATAAAATATTATAATAAATATGAAATTATTTTATAAAAATTTAACGATTTATACAGAACAAGGTTCTATAATTCCCTATAAAAATAAGTTTAGGCGTTTACCTTTTTTAGCATATTCTTTATTTAAAAATTTATTTTTTATTAAAAATAAAAAAATAATAAAAATTTTTAATGGATCTAGTAAAATAATAACAATTCATTTTATGAAAGTAATTCAATTGTATAATGGAAAAATTTTTAAAATATTAAATTTAAATTCTTTAATGTTATTTAAATGTTATGGTCAATTTTCGTTAAATCGCATAATTAATAGTGGTAAAATTTTACATATAAAAAAAAAACAATTAAAAAAATAGCTTATTAATATTTTATGGGTCATGTTGTTAATCCGTTAGCTTTTCGTTTAGGTAAAAGTAGTTTTTGGAATTTTAATTATTATCATTTTAAAAATAAAGTATTATTTTTTAAATATTTTTTTTTGAATCAACAAATTTTTAATTTTTGTAAATGGGTTTTTAGAGATAATACTTTTAATTATTTTTTGCATAGATTTCATCGTTATAAAAAAAAGAAATATTTTTTATTATTGGAAAATATTTTTTTATTAAGTTTTAAGAAAAATAAATTTTCTATTTTTAAATATTTTTTAATATTTTATAAAAAATATTTTTTATATAATATTAAATATTTTTGTAGAATTTTTTTTATTAAATACAAATTTACTAAAAAACAAAATAATAATTTTTTTTATATTTTTAATAATAATAAACAAAATAAGTTTTTAAAAAAAATAAATTATATTACTAATAAATTCAGTAATTTAAGATTTTATTTACATAATTTAAATCAATTTATTGATATACCTGGTATTAATAATAATAATGTGCCTAATTTAAAAATGGTTTTAGCACATAAGTTATTTTTGAATTTAAGATTCTTAATTGAAAATTTAAAGATAAAAAAAAATTATAAAAATTTTAATAAAAAAAAATTAAAAAAAATTAAAAAAAAAAAATTAAAAAAAATTAAAAAAAAACTAAAAAAAATTAAAAAAAATTCAATTTATAAAAAAAAAATTATAAAATTGCGTAAATATTTTAAATTAAAGAAAAAATTTTTTTTATTTAAATTGATAAATAAAAAGAAATTAGTAAAATTATTATTGCATAATTATTTTTTATTTTTTTTTTATTTAAGATTTATAAAGCTTAATAAAATTAAAAAAAAAAAATTAAAATTGACGCCTTATATTTTTAAAAGAAAAAATGAAAAAAAAAAAATTAAATAAATATATTTTTTTTAAAAAAAAATTTTTCATGTTTAAATATTTAATAAAAAAAAAAATTTTTTGTAAAAAAAAATTTTTTATTTGGAGAAAATATTTAAACATGAAAATTAGAAAATCAGGATTTTCATTTTTTAAATTTTATAGTTTAGATTATATTTTAAATAAAAATTTTTCTGAAAAATTAAATTATTTTTTAGTACGTTTTGTATTTAATTTTATAAAAAATTTTTTAAAAGTTATAAAATTAAGATTTAAAATAGCTCGCTATTTATCTAAAGGTATAAAATTTTTTTTTTATTCAAGAGAATTACTTACGAGTGAATTATCTTCTATGAAATCTTATTTAATACAAAAACATATTAAATTAAATTTAGTTATTTCACATAATCCATTGTTTTTTAGTTTAGAAAAAAAAATAAAATTTTATAAAATAAAAGAATTTAAAAAAAAACTTTTTAAATTTAAAAAGTTTTTTTTTAAATTTAAAATATTATTAAATATTTTTTTAAATTTATTTTGGATTTTATTTTTATTTGAAATATCTTTTATTATTAATTATTTAAAAATCTATTTTTTTTATTTTTTAAAATTAATTAAAAAACAATTATTATATAAAAAGAATATTTTTTTTAATTTTTTAATGTTTAGACAAATTAATCTTTATTTATTTTTAAAATATAAATATAATTTTATTTTTGATACATTTACTATTAAGAATATGGATAAAGAACGTATTGAAAAAAATTTAAATACGATAATTTTTGATTTTGAAGAATTTTTTTTATTAAAATTTTTAAATAATATGAAATCAAATATTTTATCAAATTTTTTTAATAAAGTATTTAAATCTTTTACTTTTAATTTTAATTTTTTTATTTTAAAACCGTTTTTATTAAATGCTCAATTAATTTTTAAATTTATATTTCGTCAATTACGAAAAAATAAAACAATTATGCGTATTATAAATGTTTTATTGTTTGAGGTTAAGAGACAAAAAAATTTTGCAGGTTTTAAAATTTTGGCTCGTGGACGTTTTACACGAAAAGAACGTGCATTTAATAAATTATGGTTTTTTAGAAAATTAGCTTATAGTACTGTAGCTGTTCCATTAGATTATCATGCTGGTCTTTACAAATCAAAATTTGGTTTGTGTAGTATACGAGTTTGGATTTTTCATAAACTTTAAAAAATATTTAAAATGTTATATCGTCCAAAAAAAACAAAGTATAAAAATTTTCAAAAAATGAATTATAAACTAAAAGGATTTACTTCGGGTCTTTTTTTAGTATCTCAAAAACTTGGTTTTTTTTTAAAGTCGTTAAATTCGATACGTTTGCGAGTTAATCAAATTGAAGCAACACGTCGCGTAATAAGACGTTTAGTTAAAAAACAAGGTTTAATGGAAATATCTTTAAATTTTGATCAAAATTCAACAGAAAAATCTAGTGGAGTTCGTATGGGTAAAGGAAAGGGTGGTATTAAGGAGTGGTTTTCGCCATTGAATGCTGGTCGTATACTTTTATTTTTAATGAATTTAAATTATATTCAATCCAAATTTGTATTAAATAAAGCTAAAACTAAATTAGCATTTAAAAATATAATAAAAAACAATTATAATATAAAAAATAAATATTATTATTAATGTTAAATTATAATTATTTTTATCCTTTTTTTTTTTTATTAGTTCATTATTCGAAATTAATTATAATTAAATGTAATTGTAAAACGTTTGTAAAAAATAATTTTTTATTTGAATTTTTACAAATTATTTTTGTTATTAGTCCATTAAAATTTTTCTATGCAAATAAAATAGTTTTACCTATAATTTCTTTAATTATTTGTTTTCAACAATTACCTTTTTTTATTAGATTTAAAATTCAATATAGAAGTAATCGAATTAAAGAAATTTCTATAATTAAATTTATTATACAAAAAAAAAAAAAATTAAAATATTTTTTAAATGAATTTTTTGTTTATTTTATACATCGCGATTTATTTATAAAAAAATTAGTAATTATAAGTCAAATTAAAATAATTTCACAGTTATTTTGTTTATTTTCATTTAATTTAAAAAATTTCGATAAATTTAATTTATTAAGTTTGGAACGAAATAAATTTATTTTTTTAACTAGTTTTATAGAATTTAAATTTAATAAAACTTTATTTTTTTATATTTCATTAGAATTATTATTATTTTATTTACGTTTTTTTATAAATTTTTTAAAGATATATTTAAAATAAATAATTATGCTTGATAATTTACATTATTTAAATTATAAAGATAATCGTTTAAGGAATATTTTATTAAAAAATGAATTATTATTAAATTTATATAAGAGTTGTATTTTTGATTTAAGAATTAAATTAAAATATAGATTTTATCTAAAAAATAAATGTATTAAATATAATAGGATCTCTAAAATGCATTCTAGATGTGTTTTTTCAGGTCGTAGTCGTTTTGTGTTTAAATATTATCATTTGAATAGAAATTCATTAAAATTTTTTAGTGCGTTTGGTTATATAAGTGGTTTTAAAAAATATTAAAAAAATGCAAAAAACAGAATTATCTTTGTACAATATTATAAATCAATTATTTAAAGCTCAACAACATAAAAAATCGTTTGTATATATTCCTTATACAATAGAAAGTAAAAAATTAATATCTTTTTTTTATAAAAAAGGATTTATTTCTATAATACAAATCATTGAAAAAAATAATAATATAAATAATAAAATTATTTCTTATTATAAAATTTATTTTAATTATTTGCATACTTCTATTTCGCTCTTTAATCAAATAAAGTTTATTTCAAAGCCATCTAAGCGTTACTATATTTCTTATAAAAAAATTAATAAATTTTTATTAAAATATCGTAGTTGCCTCACATTAATAAAAACGCCTTATGGTTATTTTTCATTAGTTGATTGTTTATATTTTAAAATAGGAGGTGAATTTATTTGTATTTTAAGTTAAAAAATTTTGATGTTCATTGTATTATTAAAAACTGATAATAATTTTAAAATTTTTTTAACCCCTTTAGGTGTTAAATTTAAAAGTTCATTACCAAAAATATCTAACTATTTAGTAAAAAATAATAAAATGTTTTTATTATTTTTAATACCTTTAATAAAATTTGTAATTCATACAAAAACTTTAATAAATTTTTCACTTATTTTTTATTATAATTTTTTATTTTTATATCATTTTAAATATTTTACACATCAATTTAATTTTTGTTATTTTAGACTTTTTAAAATTCATGGTATTAATATGCGTATTATTTTTTTACGTAAATTATTAAAAAATCAATTAATTTTTTTACGTTTGGCTTTTAGTCATGGTATTATTTTATTTTTACCTAAAACTGTTTTATTTAAAATATTTAAAAAGCGTTATTTATTACTCGCTAGTTTAGATTTAAATTATTTAAATAATTTAACTTATATTTTAAAAATTTTTAAAAATTTTTTTGATTATAAATTAATAGGTATAAAGTTATTGCGTGATTTTTTAAAAATAAAAATTGGAAAAAAAAAAACAATTTAATAGTATGATGCAAGACGAAAATATTATTTTATTATTAAAAAATTCTTTATTAAAGTTTCCTAAAAAAATAAAACCAATTTTTCATTTTAATAATATTTATGGTTTAGGTTTTTTTCGTATTCGTTTTTTATTAATTTTTTTAGGTTTAAATAAAAATTTTAATTTTTTAGTTAATTATTTAATTAATAATAATTTTAATTTACGTTTACAATTACTTTTATTAAAAAATTATTGGTTATTGGGTTTATTATTAAAAAAGCGCCGCTTATTATATTATAATTTTGAAAAAAAATTAAAAAATTATAGTTTTTATAGAAAAAAATATAATTTACCTTGTCGAGGACAACGTACGCATAGTAATAGACAAACAATGAAAAATTTTATTAAGTTTAATTTTGTAGGTTTAATTAAGAAAGATTTGTTGCTTAATAAAAAAAAAATTTCACGAAAAAACATAAAAAATCAAAAAAAAACTAATCGAAAAAAAAAATGAACCATAGGTGGGTGAAAAAAGAAATAATAAAATATTTATATAAAAAGAATAAAGATAGAATAAAAAGGTATAATAAAATAATAAAATATAAAAAAAGTGAAAAAAAAAAAAGGAATATAGTTAATAGATTTATAACTTCGAGTAAAAATTTAATTATTTTAAAGGGAGTACTAGATAGATTTAGTTATAAAAAATTTCAAAGGACCTTTCGTTATAATCTATTTAATTATATAGGTATCAAAGAATATTTTTATAAAATAAGACTAAAAAAACGAAATCTTTTTTTTAATTTTAGTCCGAGAGAATATAGAAAAGAATACCGTAAATTAGGGCATTTATTCAGAATGAGGAGAAGAATAAATTTTTTCTTTCGTTTATTTACAAAGCAAAGAAAACGTTTAATTAAACGTTTTTATAAAAAAATATTTTTTAAAAAAATAATCCAACGTTATAGTTATTATAAAATAAGATTTTATAAAAAAATATTCGCTAAAAATAGTATTAAAGGGAAATTTACCCCTAAAAAAAAAAAAATTCAATTAATATTTAGCGTATATTTAAAAAAAAATAATATCTTCGTACAATTTAGAGATATTGAAGGTCGAATTTTCTATCAATTTTCTGCGGGTATGTTGGATATTAAAGGTAAAAAAAAACGAGCCCCCTTAACTGCAACAGAATTAACTGAAAATCTTTGTGAAGCATATTTTTTATTTTTAGAAGCAAATAAAAAAGTATTATTTAATAAAAAAAAAAAAAAATATAATAGAAAAAGATGTCATTTTTATTTAAATAATTATATAAAAAACCCTGTAATAAAAGCATTTTTCGAAGTCATTAAAGAACATAAAATAAAATTTTCACGAATACATGATAAAATAAAAACAACACATAGCTTGGGTGTAAAAAGAAAAAAGAAACGACGTGTATAAAAAAAATTCAAAATTAAAGTTAAGTAGGGTGGTGTATTTAATTGGTAAAGAATTGGTTTGTCACATCAAGAGATATGGGTTCAAATCCCATCACCGGCGATTGGATTTAATTTATTTACCATTAAAATCTTATAGTTTAAAGGTAGAACAATCCGCTCATAACGGATCAGATGTAGGTTCAAATCCCACTAAGAGCATTACTACTATAAATAATAAATATAGCTTAAAGGTAGAGCGTCGGTTTGTGACATCGGAGATTAGGAGTTCAAATCTCCTTATTTACCCCTTTAATAATTAATAAAATTAAAAAAACTATGCGTTATTTATATTTAATAAAATATGATAAAAAAAAAGCAGTCTTAAAAAAAAAAGTTAGGTATAAAATAATTAATAATATCAGAAAATTTTTTTATAAATATTATTATACTATTGCATTAGTTAATAAAAAAATTAAAAAAATATACTATAAGAGAAAAATTCTTAGAAATAAAAAATATAGAATAATATATTATTTTAACGAAAATTTTAAAAAAATATATTATTTTAATAAAAATTTTAAAAATTTTCATATTACTGAAAAAATAGATATTCTTAATAAAGATTTAAAAAAATTTAAGTTTACTAAGGATTTTAGAAAATTAAATTTTAATAAAAATTATAGATACTATGATTTTAATTTAGGATTTAAGAGATTTGATTTTGATCGAAAATATTATTTATTTTTTGAAAAGATATATAATAAATCGTTATTTCAACCTGTAAAATATAAAAAATTATATACATTATTATTAAATAAAAAAAAAAAAGTAAAAATAAAATTGAATATTTTTTATAATATCTTTAATTACTATTTTTTTAAAAATTATCGATTTTATTTTCATAATTTAATTTTTTTACCTTATTTTTTAAAAATTTATAATAAAATAAATTTAATATTTATAAATTATAAAAAAAATAAAAGTTATTTTTTTAAACAACAGAAAAAGTGTAATTATAACTTTAATAAAATTTATTTTTCTAGTATTAAATTAAGTTTAATTAAATATAATATTAAAAAAAAAATAGTTTTTAATTTAAAACGTCTAAAAATAGATTTCAATTACAATAAATATCATTATTATAAATTTTTAATAAAATATTATAAAAAATATTTAAAATACCTAAACCTAAAAAAAATTAAAACCATAAGTAGATTAATAAAATTAAAAAAAATTAAAACCATAAGTGGATTAAAAAAAATTAAAAAAAAAATTACTAAGAATATTAAAAAAACTATTGGATTAAAAGAACATATTAATATTAAACCTAAAAAAAAATTAAAAATATTAAGAATAGTAAAATCCATAATATTCGATAAATTAATAAAAAGTAAAAAATTAATAAAAATATTAAAAGTATTATTTAAAAAAATTAAAAATAGACTTAAGATATTAAAATCAAAAATAAATTTAAAAAAAAAAATAATAGTAAAATTAAAAAAAATAAAATTAAAATATCTAAAATTAAAATATCCTTATTATAAACGTTATTATGGTAGAAGACGTTGGCGTTATTCTATTGCTGGTAAATTTAAATACCTTACTTATAAACAACGGAAGAATAAAAAAAAAAGAATTCATTCTTTTTCTTTAAATAGAATAATCAAATATAGACATTGTAAAAATTTAATAAATATTAAAATATATAATTTTTATAAGCAAATGACTATTAAAAAATTCATATATTTTAAGACTAATAAAATAAGATTTTTAAATAAAAGAAGAAGAAAAAAAATACGAAAGCGTTTTAAGCGTAGTAAATTAAAACGTAAATTTAAAAATTATAAAACTCATCGTAAAGTATTATATAATTTTCGCAATTTTAAAAAAAATCAAAGTAAAATAAATTTAAAAAAATTTTATAAAATTATAAATTCAAAAAATAAATATAAAAAAAAATCAAAAAAAAAAAAATATTTATTATTTTTTACTATGATACGTAGTTTTTCCATTGATAATACTTTAAATCATTATAGTATTGATTTTGATCAAATTAATAATAAAATATTTATATTATTAGGGTTTTTTTCATTATATAGTATGTTACCAATGGGTAATTTAAAAGATGCTGAACGAACACATGGAAGTTACCTAGTCCATAAATATTATAAAACAATTAAATTAATTACTAAAGAAAATATAACTAAAAAATTCAAAAGAATTTATAAATATAGAAAAAAACAATATAGAAGAAATAAGAAAAAAAAACAACTAAAAAAAAAAAGACGTTACTATTATTATAAATTTAAACAAAGACGCGGATATATTAAATCTTATTTATTATTTAAAAGAAAAAAAAAAAAAAAAAAAAAAATTTCAAATAAATTTATGTTTAAATACTTAGAAATTCATTTTTCAAATGTTTTATTTCAATATAATTTTAATTTTATTATATTTGGAATTAAACCCAAAACTATAGTAATGGTACCCCCTTATAAAATCTTTAAATATAAACAAAAAATTAAATTTAAAAAAATGTTTCAATTAAATTTAAATAAATACTCATATTCAAAGCTTAAATTGATAATGATAAATCGTGATTCCCTCCCAATAATAACTAATCCTTTAATGTTATCAAATCGAATTTTTAGTTATGCTATCGAATGTCATAACAAAAAAAAAAATCTAATTTTATTTTTATTGTTGTATTGCTATATTAAAATGCAAATTAAAAAACTACTAATAAAAAAAATTATAATTTTATGCCACAATTAGATTTAACCTTATTTTTTATGGAAAGTGTAAGTCTTATTATAAGTTTTTTCAGTCTGGTCTTCTATAATCAATATATTTTCTATCCAAAATTAGTAAAAAATATTTTCGTAAGAAGAATTTTATTATTAAATTATAAAAGTACAGTTAAATTACTAAATAAAAATTATTTTTATAATTATAAAAAATTTGAAATAATAGACTTTTATTTTTGTAAAACTAAAATAAAAAATTTAACCAAAATTTTATTTAATAAAACTTTAAAAATTTATTATAAAATTAATTTTATATTATTTATTAAATTAAAAAATATTAAAAATACATTAAATTTATTAATTAATAAATTAATATGTATTTTTAATATTTTTAATAAATTAAATTTTAATAATTTTAAAACTAAAAGAAAAATATAATATGCTTATAATAAAATATAAATATTTACCTTATTATTTTTTTATAGTTATATTAACAATGTTTAATCCATTTATGTATATGGATGCTGAATTTATTATTTTTATTAGTTTATCTCTAGTTATTCTATTAGCTTTTATAAATTTAAATGAATTAATTTCTAAATTTTATTTTAATAAATTAATTGAATTTCGTTATAATTATTTAAAAAATTATAATACACAACTTTGGTCTTTATTTGCTTTAAATGAGTTTTTAAATTTACGTTTATTTATTTTTATTATACCTACTTATTTAAAATGGTTTTTTTTTTATAATACCCAATTAAATTTTTTTTTTAATAGAAAATTAATAATATTATTTCGATTTTTACAAAAATTGAATATTTTTTATTCATTCTATTTTTTAAAGCAATTAAAATATGATTTATATAATATATTTTTATTATATTTTTTAAATTTTAATTTAAAATTTAAAAAATATACATTATTAAATGTGCGTACTATGGGACGTTATTTATTAATAAAAAAATTAAAAAGTACTACTATTAGTATGAAAATAAAGCCACAAAAAATAGTAGCAAATAATAAACAAAGATACTTTAACGGAAGAAATATATTAAGGGATGTTTTGCATGCTATAGAAAGTGCTGAAGCTAAAAAAATAACAAAAAATAACAAATAAAGATGTACCAAACAGATATTATTATATTATTTATAGCTTTTTTTTTTTTATTCTTTTTTGTGTGTATTTTATTATTTATTTCTTTTTTAATAAGTCCACGCCTAAAAAATAATGAAAAAATAACAGCCTATGAATGTGGATTTAATCCTTTTGAAGATACACGATCTTCTTTTGAGGTACATTTTTATTTAGTAGCTCTTTTATTTTTAATTTTTGATTTAGAGATTGCATTTTTACTACCCTGGGTTATTGTATTTCATATTTTGGGATTTACAATTTTTTGGATTATTTCGTTATTTTTATTACTCTTAACTTTAGGTTTTGCTTATGAATTATTTGTAGGGGCATTAGATTGGGACTAAAATAAAAAAAAAATCATGCCAATAGAAATTTTATATCGTAAAGTTAAATTATTAGGATTTTTACACTCACTAATCAAAATCAAAAAAAATTTAAATGTATTTATTAGTTTTTTAAAAAGTTTTCAATTATATGAAAATAAAATTTATTTTACAAATTTTATAACTTCTAGTAATACTAATAATACACAATATTCTATTTTAATTCCATTAAATTATTATTTAAAAATTCTTAAAATAAATTTTTTATTTCAACAATTTATAGATAGTGTGGTAATTGATTGGCCTTCACATCAGGAACGCTTTGAGCTAATTTATAATTTTTTAAATATAGCCCACCCAAGCCGTTTATTTATTTCTATTTATTTAGAAGAAAATATTTTAAAAGAAGAAAATATTTTAAACAAAATAAACAATAAAAATATGTTTAATAGCTATTTATTATCTACTGTATCTTTATATAAAAATTCTAATTGGATAGAACGTGAAAATTGGGATATGTTTGGTATTTTTTTTTTTGAAAATCCAGATTTACGTCGTATTTTAACAGATTATGGTTTTGAAGGATTTCCTTTAAGAAAAGATTTTCCTTTAACAGGTTTTTTAGAGTTACGTTATGATGATGAGCAAAAAAGTATTATTTATGAAGAAGTAGAATTAACACAAGAATTTAGGTTTTTTGATTTTGAAAGTCCTTGGAAACGAAATGATATTAAACGCTAATGATTAATTTTTTTAATAAAGAACCATTTGGATTTGGAAATGAATTAATTACTGATTATTTACTTTTTCAGGATCTGGAATTTATTAGAAAATATATGAAAATTATATTAAAAGGTACAATAATTGCAGGAAAAAATAATTTACCTATGAAAACTGATCTTATTGCAGAATCTTTATTAAAAGAAGTAATTAAAGAAATGGTTATTTTTTTATTTAATGAACATTTAGAAAAAGAAAAATCTAATCCTTTTACAAACGATCTTATTAATCCACTTACAAACAATATTATTAATTTTTTTCCAAAAGATCCTATGAATATAATCGCTAAACAAAAAAAAATAAAATTTATAAAAGAAATGTTTGATGGTTTATTTGAAGAATTAAAATTAGAATTTAAAGAATTAGCAAAACAAACTGCTGAATCTGAAATTAGCGAGGATTTTACTAGAATAAGATTAGAAAAAAAAAATTCTGAAATTAGGGATTATTTTTTAAAATTAAAACCAATTCAAGAACTGATTGATTCGCTAATAACATTAGAATCAGAAAAAATTAATAAGTCTTTTAAAATTTTTAATAAAGAGGAAAAAAATGAAAATTTTAAAACATTTCTTCCAAGGCATGAATGGCCAATGCTAGTAAATTTAGATGATTTATATACTAGTAGCAGTATAATTCCTACTCGTGATGAAGCATTGCAATCTATTGGAAATAAAATAATAGCATTAAAAGAAAATATGGAAAAGTCAGTTATCCTAGAACAATTTACAGAAAAAGAAAATATGGAAAAGCCAGTTATCCTAGAACAAATTATAGAAAAAGAAAATATCGACGAAAAAAATAATGATTAATTTTTTAAATAAAGAATTATTAGAGAAAAATTATGTACATGGTTCAGATTATGTTAAAGAAATAAAACATTTCACTTTAAATTTTGGTCCTCAACATCCAGCCGCACACGGCGTTTTACGATTAGTTTTAGAAGTTAATGGTGAATTTATTGAAAATGCAGATCCACATATAGGTTTATTGCATCGTGGTACTGAAAAATTAATAGAATATAAAACATTTTTGCAGGCTCTACCTTATTTTGATCGTTTAGATTATGTTTCTATGATGGCTCAAGAACATGCTTATTGTCTAGCTATAGAGCATCTTTTAAAATGTTCTATTCCTTTAAGGGCAAAATTTATACGAGTCCTTTTTAGTGAAATTACACGAATTTTAAATCATTTAATGGCGGTAACAACGCATGCTTTAGATGTAGGTGCTTTAACTCCTTTTTTATGGGGATTTGAAGAACGTGAAATTTTAATGGGATTTTATGAGCGAGTTTCTGGTGCTCGTATGCATGCTGCTTATTTTCGTCCAGGTGGTGTTTCCTTAGATTTACCTTTAGGTTTATTAGAAGATATTAAATTATTTATAAATCGTTTTCCAATTTTTTTAGATAATATGGAACTTTTATTAACAAATAATCGTATATGGAAGCAGCGTTTAGTTGATATTGGTATTGTGACAAATACGATGGCCTATGATTGGGGTTTTAGTGGTGTAATGCTTCGTGGTTCGGGTATTAAATGGGATTTACGTTTTAATATGCCGTATGAAATTTATGATGAGTTAAATTTTTTAATTCCTATGGGCGTTTATGGTGATTGTTATGATCGTTATTTAATTCGTGTTTTTGAAATGCGTGAAAGTTTAAACATTATGTCACAAACTTTAAATTTTTTAGAAAATTCTACATCTATGCCTATTAAGATTGATGATAATAAAATTGTACCTCCAAAAAGAGCCCAAATGAAATTATTTATGGAATCATTAATTCATCATTTTAAATTATATACGGAAGGATTTTTTGTTCCTAAAGGTTTTAGTTATGGTTTTGTGGAAAGCCCTAAAGGTGAGTTTGGATCATTTTTAGTTTCTGAAGGTGCTAATAAACCTTACCGTTGTAAAATAAAGTCTCCTGGATTTATGCATTTACAAGGTTTAGATATTATGGTACGTGGTCATATGTTAGCGGATGTAGTCACAATAATAGGAACGCAAGATATTGTATTTGGTGAAATAGATCGTTAGTTAATTATAATTAATTCATAAATAAATATGTTTGGACCATTAGAGCAATTTGAAATTACTATAAATAATTTGAATTATTTCTATGCCTTTGATATATTATTATCGGTAGAAAATATAAATTTTTTTGATGAATGTCGCGGTTCGTTTTTTTTGTTAGTGGATAGTTTAATAAATTTTTTAGGAATTAATGATTTTATTTTAATGATAATGCGAATATTTATTGTTTGGTTTATCATAACGTTGTTAACGTTATTAGTAAATTATTTATTTCCGAATAAATGGGTTTTATTTTTTGAAAATATTTACTCTTTTTTAGCAAATACTTTTAAAGAACAAGTTGGTTACCGTGGTCAAAGGTATTTTCCATTTATTTCTACATTGTTTTTTTTCATAATATTAATGAATTTAATGGGTATGATACCCTATGAAGGGGCTATTTCGAGCCAAGCAATTTTTTCTCTAACTTTATCGTTTTTAGTTTTTTGTGTTTTAACCATAATTGGATTTTTAAGACAAAAAGGACGTTTTTTATATTTATTTGTACCACCAAAAGGTATTCCTTTAATTTTAGTTCCATTATTAATTGCAATTGAAATTGTTTCTTACTTAAGTCGAGGTATTAGTTTAGGTGTTCGACTTTTTGCAAATATAATGGCTGGTCATACATTATTATTTATATTTTCGGGTTTTATATTTTCGGTTAATGGATTTATAGGTTTTAGTATTTTTATCATTGTATTTTTAATAAGCTGTTTAGAATTTATGATTGCACTTTTACAAGCATATGTTTTCTTTGTATTAACTTTAATTTATTTTCGTGATTCTATAGAGGTAGCACATTAATTAAATATCAAATAACTATATTTAAATGATTAATATTAAAGCCATGAGTATAGCCAAATAGGTAAGGCATTGGTTTTTGATATCAACATGTAAAGGTTCGAGTCCTTTTACTCGGGTTGGCATTCCATTAAAATTATTAATAATTAAAATAAAAATACCTATGTTAAATTATTTTTATATAATTTTATTTAAAAGTTTACTTTTTATTAGTAAATGTTATAATCTTTTTATATTGGGGTTATTATTTATACCTTTTAGGTTATTAATTATTTTGGAAAAATATATTTTAATAAAGAAATATTGGAATATAATTAATAAAAAAATTCTTTTAACAAAAACAAATGTTTTAAATTTTTATAATTTTATCTTAAATAGTTTAATATTTATTTATTTACTATTTTTAATTTTATTTTTTACTATATTTTTTTATCTTTTAATTTTATTAATTTTTTCATTTTTTTATAGTAATCCCTTGATGTTTACTTGTAATCGTATGTTAGTATTTTTTTTTATTTATATTTTTATATTTTTACTTTTAAGTCATGATGATTATTTATATAATTTCTTTGAATTAAATTTTATTGATTTTCGTAATTCTATGTATTCCGAGAAAAGAGAATTATGGCATTTTTCTTTTATTGAACATTTAGATCATACCTATCACAACTCTGAAACCTTTATTAATGAGTATGAATGGGAATATGAAGAAATTGCTTTTGATGATTTAACGCCAATTCAAAACCTTAGTACAGCAGAAATTACTTCGCATATTACTACTAATAGTACAGAGCAATTAAAATCTAATTTTAATAAGCAAAGTGAATTTTTAGATAATATTTATTTTTTTGATCGTTGGCTCGGACTTTCTAATGAAATTTTTAGTAAATTATATTTCACTAGGCAATTAAATTCTATAAAGCAAAAAAATATAAGATTAAAAGTCGAATATTTATTAAATTCTAAAAAAATTTATGAAGAATTACAAAAAGAATTTTTAATTACATTTAAATTATTTCGTATAAATCCTATTTTTTTAAAATTTAATGGTGTTTTAGTGAAGCCATTAAATACTTTAAAAGATTTGACTAAATTTTTTTTATTTACAAATTTTATTATTCATGATGATATTAGTTATATTATAAAATATTTTAAAATTAAGTTAATTCAAGTCAAAGATCCAAATGTTAAAAAAAAACGTCAAATTTTTACTTTTTGGGGTCATAATAATGCAAGGTTAGTTAATTTAAATTTAAATAAATATTTACAATTAAAATTTATTAATTTTAATATTTTTTCTAAAAAATATTATGATACTAATGCGGGGTGGTATAATTATTCTCTAAATGATTTTTCACTGAATTCAGTAAAATTTTCTTACGTATCTGATTTTTTTTTTTTTAGTGGTTTTTGTAAAAATTTATTTCACGTAGAAAATAAAAATTTATATTTAAAATTAAATAAATATTTAATTTTAAAATATAGTTTTATAAAAATAATCAAAAAAAAATATTATTTTATTGCATCATTTAGTAATTTTAATTTTAATATTTTTTATAAAATTTATTTAAAATTTTTATTAGAAAATATTCCAGAAATATTTTTATTTACTCCAGAGGAAAAAGAAATTCTAGAAGTGAATTTATCTTTAAATGAAGAATGGTTTATTTATTATCCAAAAAATTTTGTTAATAAAATTTTAAATAATATTATTGAAAGGCAATTTAGAATAATTTTAAAATCTTTTTTTAATAATAATAATATTGATTTTCATGGTAATATACAAAATAATTTTAAATTTATAAAATTATTTAATAAATTTTTTATTCAGATAAGTAAAAATTTTTTTAATATATTTTTTAAAGATTTATTTTTTATAAAGTTAAATTTTTTAGTATTAAATTATCGTTTAATTTTGTATAAAATTTTAGCAAAGGGTTGGAAGTATACAAAAACTAATAAAATTCAAATAAAATTATTAAAAATTTTTAATAATTTTATAAAAAATATTAATCCAGTAGAATTTTCTTTTCAGCCTTATAAAACAGAAAATTTTTCACAACGACATAAAAAAAAAAAAAAATTTATAGATTTTTTTTTTTTTACTTTTTTATTTTTTAAGTCATCCAAATCTCATTGGAATATTACTTATAATATAAAAAATAAAATAAAATTTTTAAATAAAAATAAAGTAGATCGTTATAGTCAATTATTTTATTATACTGATCCTTTAACAAATCAATTTTTTTTAAACCGTTATAAAAAAAGAAAAAAAATACGGAATTTAAGTTTTTTAAAAAATCAAATTGGTTTTATCAAATTTATTCCTTATAAACTTTTTTATGGTATTACTGATTTAACTTATTTTTTATTATATTTTTTACCAAATTTATTAGCTTTTGAAAAAACAAATTTACGTTATGTTATTGTAAATAAATTATTTCAAAGAATTTATAAATTTTTATTTTTAATAGATTCTAAATTAAAAATTTCAAAAGATTTTTTTTTTTTTCCATTTTTATCTGATAATTTAAAAAAATTCAATGAAAAAAATTTATTTTTAAATCAATTATATATACAACTAGAAGCTGTTTATCAAAGTAATTTTATAAGTGAACAGGTTTTAATTAAAAAATCAGTATTAAAATTTTTAAATAAAATTAATTTTATTAAGTTTAACATTGATTTTATCTTTATTTTAGATATATTAAAAATTTTAATATTTTCAACATTAAAAAATAATTTACAAAAAAAATCTATTTTTGCGTATTTTTTTAGCTATAATAAAGATATCTATAAAAAACGTTTTATACGTAAAATGTTAATCACGTACGTATTTAAAATAAAAAATATAAAACATTATAAATATAATTTAAGTTTATATTTTTATAAATACTTCTCTCGAACTTTTTCTAAAAATTTTTTTACTTTTAAGCTTCAAAAAGATTTAAATATTTTTGATTATGAAATTTTAAATTCTATTTTTAATAGATATTGGGCTATAGGATTTCCGGGCCCTATCACTGAAATTTCGCGACGAATGGGGTTATTAAAAAAAAAAAAAAAAGCTCCTAAGAAAGTTATGAAAAGGGGGTATATAACACACGATCCATATTATCAATTTCCTCTTTTAGGTTTATTATCTGTTGTTAAAGACTATTATCCAACTAACTGGAGTTATTTTATGTCTTTATTATATTTTATCGATGGTTGGTTAAAAAAAAAACATTTAGATCTTGAAGATTTGGCGGATAGCGAGGATTATAAATTTTTATGGGTATTTTTGATTTTTTTTTGGTTAGTTTGTAGATGGCTTAGATTATTTACGCCTAAAAATGAATCAGCGCAACGTATTTATCACCTAACTCGGTATGAAAGATTTAGTGATTATTATAAGTCTTGGTTTCCAAAATTAATTTCTTCCGGTGCTAATAATTTTTTAGGATTGAATTATGTTGGTATGGTTCGTGGTGTTAAAAAACCTCAATATGCTACAGACTTTCTTCTTAAAAATTATGTTTTACCTACAGCCATATATGGTCCGTTTATTTCGTATAAAGATCCTATATTTGATATAAATGAAAACCTGCAATTAATAAGAAAAGAAAAAAAAAAAGATGATAATAAAAAGGATTTAAAACATTATGGAAGTAATATGTTTAACGTCCATAAATTAGAAGAACTAAGATTTACTTTTTCAGAACCTTCCTTATTAATTAATGATTATTTTAGATTTCGTCATAATAGAAAAATTTTAACAAAAAATAAATTAAAATGGTTAATTTATGGTAATTTACGTAGTTCATTGAATTTAAATAATTATGAACAGGAGTATGATTACAATGTCTTAGGAAATACCTTAAATAATAGCTATAGTGAACGAAAACGAGGTGGTGAATTTAAAATTCAAAACCCTATCGCAGCACCATTAGATTCTATCAAAGTAATGGTATCTTTTTTATCGAATAATTTAAAAATTCAACAACAGTACCATTCTCGAATTTTAAATTATTTAACTCTAAAATATTTTTTTATATTTAAAAAAAAAATTTTCCCTTATTATCTAAAAGAACGTCACGCATTATTTCATAATTATTCTTTAAATCAAAAAAAAACATTAAATTTAGATTTAAATGATAATTTACCGCTTTGGCTTCGTAATTGGGTTCCTTTATCTTTTTATAAAGAAGAATTTTTAAAGCATCACAAAATAGGTGTAGGACTTTTAGAACGGTATCGTATTTTTACTGAATATCGAATGTGGATGGAAATGTCAAAAAAATCAGCGTTTGAAATTTATCCAACTGGTGAGCAAGTATGGATGAGCAGTCCTGCACGTACAGTTGGTTTAGAAAAACAATACTTAAAGCAAGCAATTTATCAACAAAGTCTTGGTAGGCCTATACGCCGTTATCAATTATCTTTATTTCAAGGTTTTTTTTATGATACGGTTCTTAAAAAATCTAAAGAAAATAAAAATCAAATAAATTTTTTAAAATATAATGTAGTATTACATTATTTAAATCGAAATATTTTAGGATCTATTCATAGAAATATTTCTCAATATAAAAATATTTTACGTAGAAGTTATAATGATGCTATCTATAATATACCTATGTATTTTAATATTATTTATAATTTAAATCCTATACTTTTAAAAGATTTTTTAATAAAAACACCTGATTTTTATCATTTAATTTTTCGTAAAATTAGCCTTTTTAGTGAAGAACCTTTTTTGAATATTCCTTATATAAGTTTGAATAGTGAAGGTTTTTATAAACAATCTTGGCATAAAATTCTTTATCAAAATCCTTGGTTTATAAAAAAATTAGATATAAATAAATATAAAATACAAGATAAAAAACGAGTATTTACATTTCCTATTCCTATTTACTCAGAGAATAAATTATTTAAAGACCTATTAAATTATAAACAAAATTCTTATATAAATCGTTTAAATAAGAATTTAAAAATTTTTAATTTAATTAATAATTTAAATAAAGAAAAAAAAGTATCAATTTCTAATTTAAAAAATACTTTTTGGCATAAATTACAGACATCTGCGAATATCTCTATCGATTATGATATTAGTGAATTTGTCCATAGTAAGGATCAGGGTTCATTTTTATTTAATTTTATAATAGATTTGAATTTATTAGATTGGATGGATAAGTTATTTTTTTTTATTGGGGTACGTAATTCAAATGATATGTGGCCAAAATATGATTTCGATATGCCGGAAATGATTAATCATTTACATATCCATCGTAAGGCAGTTCCTTTTGATTTAAACATTGCTTTCCCTGATAATGTAAAAGAACAAAAAAAATTTTTATTAACTTTTATTGAGAGTCTAATTCCAAACTCTTATTTTTACAAGAGTAAAAAATATTTACCTCTTATACCAGGTAGTATTCCACCACCTAATAAAGATTATGATGAAATGGATGCACTTTATTATCACGGTGGTCGATATAACAAATTTCATTATTCAAATCTTTTAAAGAGATTGCAATACTTTCATAATAATAATAGACAGGTTAATTTAAAATTTTTGGATAGTTTAATTCATGATACCTTTAGATTTGATAATGTATATATAAGTCCTTATTTAGAAAATATTTTACAAGTGCAAGCTGATGATGATTATGTAAAAAAAAATGAGTTCAAACAGGGCACTTATTCTTCTTGGTGGTCTTCTAAGGATTATAATACGTATCCTTTACAAAATAAATATTTTGGTATTTTTAGTTTAGGTCAAGATCCTAAATTAAAAAAAACTGTTGCACTAAGTAAAATAGCACTTATTATGCAAAATCAAAATAAAAAAAATTTAATTAACGAATCGCGTAACACCACACATGCATCAGGAAAATTTTTAAAAAAATATTTAACAATAAAAAATTGTGAACCGCGTACGCGTGCCGAATTAAGATCTTCAATGCAACTATACCCTTATCAATATATTTATAATAATAAAGTTTATGAATCGCCTTTAAAACCTTATTTTCGTAGTTTTCGTAAGGAAACTTATAATAAATTAAAAGGTGAATATTTATATAATATAGCACGGCAATTTGTAGAAAATCTGCATGAATATAGTGATAGTCTTTTTGAAGGAACTTCAAATTATAATTTTTATCCTACTATTTTAGGTACTAATGAAATTGGTAATATAGAATCAGATATGGTTGATCAGTGGTATGAGCCTAGACAATATTTAGAGTTTAGTACTTATTCTTATACGCGTATTTATACATCAATAGTAATTTGGCCTTGGCTATCGCGCACTATTTATAAATTACCTCATGGTAGTCCACCTTTAGTTAGGCGTAATGCTTTGGGATTTCCAGAAAAGAATAAGAACTATTTAGCCAAAAATAATAGACTCTATTATCCTGGGCGTTTTCGTCATCCATTACATGCCGATGATTTTAATGATCTTAATGCGCATATTTTAGAGGAAGGTACTTTTGCTCAATTTTTTTTGTATCCTCTAGTTAGTAATATTTATGATACTTTTTTAAGTTTTTATAAAAACTTTTTATTATTTTTTGATAGAACTAAATTTTTTTATTTTATACAATCTTATAATGGAGTTGGGGATTTTTACTATAGACCTTTAGAATTTCGAGATGGAATTTTAAAAAATTCCCGAGACATATCTATAGCCTTAGATCGTTATAATTGGAAATATGGTCGTGTACAAAAAAAATTTTTAAAAACCACAGAATTAAGTTATTTAAACTTAATTTTTTCATTAAGTTATAATTCAGGTTATTCTAATAAATGGCTAATTAATTTAGAATTTAAAATTAGATATTTTATTAATTATTTAACTAATATTTTAAATCGTAAAACATGGATGGATCTTTGGTTTAATAATTTATTTATGTCTCATCGTTATATTATTTTTTCGTTTATTAGTTTTTTTTTTGCATTATATTATATTTTTTGGGTACCTATTGTTTATATAGTATCCTTATTTAGAAATTGGATTTATTATCCATTATTATTTGATCCGCAAGCACAGGATGATAGTTCACTTAAGGGTGGTGCTAATCCAAGTCCTTTATATACGGGCTATACCGTTTTTCCTAATGAGCGAATTTATCGCAATAATAAGGATATTCCAACTAGATTAAATGCAGTTACCTTTGAGGCTGATTATTTTAAGCAAGGTATTTTGGAAGATACAGGAATTTCTTTTAATACAGAAGACTTAGCTTTTGAAGTTATTGAATATTTTGTAAATTTTTATATGGCTGTAGATTTTGGTAAAAGTGAAGGTTTAGGATTTAGAAATTTTAAATATATGGAAGAGTCTAATTTAAATTTATTTTTAGAATCGACGCATACATTACTTAGTAATGAAATATATTTTTTAAACCATATTTTTTTACCTGGAAAAAAATTTACATATAATTTTTTTGATATGTATAGTTTGGTAAATGCTGAATTTAAATTAAGTCAATTTAAAGCTCCATTACCGCAATATCGAGCACATTTTATTGAATTTTTATCTATTTTAACAGGATATAAAAAATCATTTTTTGATAATCAGCAAGAATTTATTTTAAATAGAGATGAATTATTTAATTATTTTATTGATCAGAATTCTGGTAATTTGCATACTTTTCGTAAAACAAAAGAATTAAGGTTTGATAATATAGTTAGTTCTAATTATTTTGATGATTTAAATCAATTAGATTTAAAAACTCGATATAATCAGTTTAGTTCTTTTGAGAAAAAAAAAAATGAAGGGTTATCTTTAAATAATTTACCAACAACAATATGGTATGCTAATAAAATTTTTATTGATGGTTTAGATTATCTAAACTTTAATATTAATTATTTAAATTCTAATTCAATTTTTAATGTAATGCTTGATGCAGAAAAATATTTTTTTTGTTTAAATTTATTAGATTTTAGTGTTGATCCTTATAGTTGGTTTAATAATTCAAAAATTAATTTATTAAATTTGCAATATAAATCTAGTGAAAAAATCTTACCTTTTTATTTAAGATTTGTGCGTAATACAACTTCTTTAAAAGATTTATCTTATTTAAATGAGCCGTTACGTCGTAATTTAAAAATTTATGCACAAAAAAATAGTTATGATTTATTACAACCTGATAATTTTGATAAAGTAGCTGTTCATGATTTATTTATGGTACAGCCTGAAAATCATGAAGGATTATTAGATATTGAAGCTTCTTTAGGTATTTTATCAAATATAAAAAACTATTTTGAAATGGCTATAATAGCAGAAAATTTTGATAACTTAGGTGAATTACTATTAGATTTCCATATTTTAGAAACGGATGAATGGTATAATCATGCATTATTTAAAATGTTTTTGAGTGTGCGTGGTGATCATTTTGATTGGTTACGTACTGTAGAAGAAACTAAAAATTGGATTATTTATTTAGATCCAAATCGATTTATTGGTTTAAATACCACAAAAGCATTAAAAAATAAAATTTTTTTATATGAATTTGATACTGATCTTTTAAATGAGATTTATTTTTTAAATTTTGTAAATTATAAAAATCCATTAAAGCAGATTCATTTAAATTTTAGACGATCAATGTATTTTTTAGCTTTGAATCGTTTAGTTTCAAAGCAAACAATAGTCCCTACTCATATGTCAATTCGCTTTTATGAAGAACCTTTATTTCCTGATAGAGAGTTTTATTTTTCTGATGCTTTAATTAAGCAAACTTCTAAACAAGTGTCAAATCAATTTTTGAGTTTAAAAAAATTATTTTTTAAAAAAAATAATTTTATATTTTCTAATTCCATGTTTTGTCATGCAATGTCTTTACAGTTAATTAATTTAGAAATAACTGAAGATATAAATAAAATATTAACGCCTTTACATAGAAGTGTTAATAAAAAATTAAATTATCAGAGTAGTTTACAGCTTTATTCATATTTTAATTTATTTTTTATTGAACGGCGTTTATTAAATTATACTGATAATTTTAAAAATTTACTAAAAGTTTTAAATTTGAAAAAAAAAAAAACTTTTAGTAAATTTTTTTTTTTTATATTTTTTTTATTATTTCAAATTTTTAATATTTTATATTTACTATGGTTAAGTTAATTTTTAGTATTTAAAATAAAATTAAATAAATATTTGTATTTTTATTTATGTTATATTTTTTTGGTATTTTTTTTCAAGTATTACTTTTATTAAGTCCTTTAATTATTATTTTATTATTATGTTTTATTCCCTTTGGTTCTATCAAGGCATTAAAATTTTTTAGTTTAAGTTTGCAGGTATGTTTATTAAATTTTTTAACCTTTAATTGGTTATATTTATATGTAACTTCAACGAAAAATATAGTCTTTTCATTTAAAATTTTTAATAGTAATGATTTATATAATTTTTGTTATAAAATAGATCTTGTTAATTTAAGTTTTTTAGTATTAACTTGTATTTTAATTACGATTTGTATATTAATTGCGTGGCAATGGTTACCGTTTTTTTATTCGTTAAGAACGTATTTAATTTTATTATTTAGTATTGAATTTTTTAGTTTTCAATTTTTTACAGTAGAAAATTTATTTTATTTTTATATATTTTTTGAAAGTGTTTTAATTCCTATGTATTTTTTAATAGGTATTTGGGGACTTCGCCATCGTAAAATACATGCTTCTTATCAATTTTTTATTTATACTTTTGCAGGTTCGTTACTTATGCTATTAAGTATTATTTTTATTGGTTTATATTTTAATACTTATAATATTGCTATCTTAGAAAAAAATATTTATTTAATTAATGATTTATCTTTTAATTATCAATTATTAGTTTGGTTTGGATTTTTTATTGCTTTTGCGATTAAAACACCAATGGTTCCGGTGCATATATGGTTACCGGAAGCTCATGTGGAAGCACCTACAGCCGGTTCTGTGATTTTAGCTGGATTACTATTAAAATTTGGAACATTTGGTTTTTATAAAATTTTAATTAATATTTTTTATTCTATGACAAATTTCTTATTTTGGTTTTTAATAGCGCTAAGTTTTTTAGCTATTATTTATGGTTCTATCATAACTTATAGTCAAATAGATTTAAAGAAAATTATTGCCTATTCTTCCGTTTCTCATATGGGTTATGTTATTTATGGTTTAATTTTAGATAACATGGAAGGTGTTTTAGGGGCTTTGTTTATGATGTTTACTCATGGATTTATTTCTAGTGGATTATTTTATAGTGTTGGTATTCTTTATGAGCGCTATGGTACACGAAATATTTTTGATTATGGTGGTTTAAAAAATTTTATGCCATTATTTTCATTTTTTTTTTTTATTTTAACTTTAGCAAATATGAATTTACCACTTACAGCAGGTTTTGTCGCTGAATTTTTAGTATTATTAGGTTCGTCTCAATTAGAATCTTTAATTATAATTTGTTTAGGTGCTTTAGGTCTTTTTACTAATGGGGTTTATTGTATATGGTTATATAATCGCTTATGTTTAGGACCGTGTTTATTGAAACAATCATTAATTTTCTCATTTAATGATTTAGATCGTCGTGAATATTTTATTTTATTATTATTTTCTATTTTTATTATTATATTAGGTTTATTTCCTAATTGTATTTTGAGTAGTTTTGAATTTTATATTTTTGATATTTTGTGGCAAAAATTAGTTTAAATTTATTAGATGCGAAGAAGTTTACGAATACGTTTCAAGGAAAATCCAATACTTTCGGTGACTCATCATACTTTATTTGAGTATCCGTCACCAATTAATTTAAGTTATGCATGGAATTTTGGTTCTATGGCATTAATTATTCTTATATTCCAAATTATTACTGGTATTTTATTAGCTATGTATTATGTACCTCATGCGTTATTAGCTTTCACAAGTATAGAATTTATTATGAGAGAAATTAATTTTGGATATCTTTTACGTTTTTTACATGCTAATGGGGCTACTATGTTTTTTATTGTAGTTTATGCGCATACTTTACGTAATTTATATTATGGTTCGTACTTATATCCACGTCAATTATTGTGGAGTTTAGGTTTAATTATTAAAGTTTTAATGATTGTGACAGCTTTTTTAGGTTATGTTCTTCCTTGGGGGCAAATGAGTTTTTGGGCTGCGACTGTTATTACTAATTTAGTCTCTGTTATTCCTTATGTTGGTGATATTATATTATGGTGGCTATGGGGTAGTTTTAACGTAGATCATGCTACGTTAAAAAAATTTTTTAGTTTACATTTTTTATTACCATTTATCATTTTGTTTATTAGTTTATTACATATAATAGCTTTACATCAAAATGGGTCTAATAATCCTTTAGGAATTGATATTCCTTTAAAAGCAACAATAAAATTTAGTCCTTATTTTTTAATTAAAGATTATATTGGTTTAATATTTTTTTTAATTTTATATTTAAGTTTAGTATTATATATGCCAGATTATGCAGGACATCCTGATAATTATTTAGTTGCTAATCCGATGGTTACGCCAGCGCATATAGTTCCTGAATGGTATTTTTTGCCTTATTATGCTATTCTACGTTCTATTGAAAATAAACTTTTTGGTGTTGTTGCTTTATTATTATCGATTGGTATTTTATTTGTTATTCCATTTATAAATCGTCCGACTTTACGTAGTAGTAATTTTAGACCTTTTTATTCTAAATGTATTTGGTTTTTTTTAGTTATAGTTCTTTACCTAGGTTATTTGGGTGGTTGTGCCGCGGAATCCCCTTTTATTGAAATTAGTCGTTTAATGACATTTTTATATTTTTTTATGTTTTTAATTTTAATGCCTTTTGTAGTAGCATTAGAAAATTTTAGTTATGATTTAGTTAAATTTAAAAAATAAAAAACATTTTTATGGCATCATCACGACAAGCATATTTTATTGAACCAGCTTCTTTTCAAATGGAAGGTATTTATTATTTGCATGAACATATTTTTGGGCTTATTTTTGGAATTTTAATTACTGTGTTAGTTTTATATCGACGGGTTTTATTAAGAGCTGTAGGATTAAAATTAAATTTTTTATTAGAAAAGGTAAATACAAATTTTTATTTATTTTCTGAACAAAATATTATAAATAACCATATTTCTCATAGTACTCGTAAAAATTTAGAAATAGCTTGGACTATAATTCCAGCTATAATTTTATTATATATTGCTGGTCCTTCTTTTGCACTTTTATATTCTATGGATGAGATTGCACCTGAATCTTTTTTTACAATTTTAATTCAAGGAGCACAATGGTATTGGAATTATGAATATTATATCCCATTTATAAGTCAATCAAAAATTTCTGTTTCAAGCTACATGTTAGCTGATTTAGATCTAGAGATAGGACAGCCTCGTTTATTAAGTGTAAATTATCCGATTTTTATTCCACGAGACATTCCTGTACGTTTTCTTGTAACATCGAGTGATGTTTTACATAGCTGGGCTGTTCCATCTTTAGGTATTAAAGTTGATGCTGTTCCAGGGCGTTTGAATCAAATTATCGTACAACCTATAAAATCTGGAATTTTTTTTGGTCAATGTTCAGAAATTTGTGGTGCAAATCATGGTTTTATGCCAATTACTATATATTGTTTATCTCCATTAGATCTTTTAAATTTTTTTGCAGAAACAATATTTTAAAATAAAGAAAGAATACGAATGCCAATAAAAAATTTTTTAGAAATTATTAATTTTTATTTATTAAAAATAGAAAAAATATTAAATTTAAATCAAAATTTACCTTTAGAAAGATATAGTTTACATCAGTGGATAATTTATTTTCTTTTAGGTCTATTTTTTTTTACTATTATTTTTACAATAAGTTCATCAAAAGTAAATAAAAATGCGCTAAAACTTTTATTTATTATTGAATTATTAACTTTATTAATTTCGTTAATTTTTTTAGTGGTTACTAATTATTATCAAATTTTAGATGGACAAATTTTCGTTTTATTTTTATTAACGATTTCAGCGTTAGAAGCTTCGATAGGTTTAGCGTTCATTTATCTTTATTTTCGGTATTGGCGTACCACAACTTTAAATAAATTCAATAAAAAATAAAAAAAAAATAAATGACATTAAAAGGATTTTTATTCATATTAAAAGTTATTTTATTACATTTATTTTATGTAATAATTTTTGGTTATTTTATTTATGGTATTTATTTAAGTATAAATTTTTTAATTCAACAATTTACTTTTGTACGAATTGGTAAGATCTATTTATATTTTGAAATTTATTTTTATTATGGACTAAAAATTATTGAGTTATTAGCTTATTTACTACCTTTATTAATTTGTGTTGCGTTTTTAACTTTAATAGAACGTAAAGTTATGGGTGCTATACAAAGAAGACAAGGTCCTCATAAAGTTGGATTTTATGGTCTTTTGCAACCATTTGCAGATGGTTTAAAATTATTAATAAAAGAGCCAATTATTCCTTTATATGCTAATAAATTTTTATTTTTACTTGCTCCAATAATATTTTTGAGTTTAAGTTTTTTATTATGGTTGGTTATACCGCTTGGTTTAAATTATTGTTTTTTAGATTTAAATTTAGGGTTATTATATATTTTAGGTCTTTCTTCTTTAGCAGTTTATGGTATTATTTTAGCAGGTTGGGCAAGTAATTCTAAATATGCATTTTTTGGGGGATTACGTTCTGCGGCACAAATGATTTCTTATGAAGTTTCTTTAGCATTACTTTTATTACCATTAGTAATGTTATCTGGTACATTTAATTTAATGGATATTTTGCTTAGTCAAAGTATAACAGGTTGGAATATTATATTTTTTTTTCCTTTATTTGTTTTATTTTTTATTACGGCTTTAGCTGAAACTAATAGATCTCCTTTTGATTTACCTGAAGCAGAGTCTGAATTAGTTTCTGGTTATAATGTAGAATATTCTGGTTTTGGTTTTGCATTTTTTTTTATTGCAGAATATTTAAATATTATTTTTATGTCTTGTTTAATTACTATTTTATTTTTAGGTGGTAATTTACCACTGTTTGGTGTAGTACATGCTGTAGAAATTTATCAAGAAGCTTTTATCTTAGAAACAACTAATTGTAATTTTTCAAAAATTACAATTATTGATTGTAATAATTTTATTAATTATTATTTATTTCTAATAAGTAGTTGGTTTTATGCTATTTTTACTTATAAATTGCAGAATCCTCGTTTATTTTTGTTCCTAGATTTAAGTACTTCGGATGTTTGTGTGTTATTTTTTAAAACTTCTTTAAGTAATTTTTTTTTTCAGGCTCATTTTGGGTGGTTTTTAATAAAATTTTTTTGTATGCTATGGTTATTTATTGCAGTGCGAGCTATAGTACCTCGTTACCGCTATGATCAATTAATGGCATTAGGGTGGAAAAATTTTTTACCTTTAGCATTATTTTTTTTTATATTCTATGCGATTATTTTTTTATATTATTATTATTTTGTATTTGGTATTTATTTATTTGATTTTCACTTATTTAGTAATTCTTATGAAATTATTTCTTTAAATTGATATAATTGTCTTTTATGAGTTAATTTATATAAAAAATAGCATGGAGTTAAATTTTTTTAAACCTACCGTATTTACTAGCACCAGCTCAAATAATTATGAAAATTATCTGTGGCCTTGGTTAATGCCTTTATTAACGGCCTATTTAGTTGACAATAATTATTTAGTAAACAGTTATTGTAAACAAAATTCAAAAAATATTTCCCACAGTTTTAATGAATTAATAAATACTTTAATACAATTTAAACATAATGATAAAAAAGAAAATAATGTAATTCCATCGCATGGTCATTCTTTTCATTTAGTAACTCCAAGTCCTTGGCCATTGGTGACATCTTTAGCTACTTTTACTTTATTAGTGGGTGTTGTTGCATATATGCATCGTTATGAAAATGGTGGATTTACATTAGTTTTAGGTTTATTATCACTTGTATTAGGTATGAGTATTTGGTGGCGTGATGTTATTAGAGAATCGACATGGCAAGGCTATCATACGAAGCGTGTGCAGCGTGGTTTACGGTTAGGTTTTGCTTTATTTATTTTATCAGAGGTTATGTTTTTTTTTTCTGTATTTTGGGCTTTTTTTCACAGTAGTTTATCGCCTTCTATTGAAATTGGGTCAGTATGGCCCCCTGTAGGATTATCTATTTTAAATCCTTGGGAAGTTCCCTTTTTAAATACATTAGTTTTATTAATGTCAGGAGTTACTATTACTTTAGCACATCATTGTATAATTAATCAAACAAAATTAGCAAATTTAGGGTTTTTATTTACAATTTTTTTAGCAATTTTTTTTACAGGATTGCAAGTTTTTGAATATATTTACGTACCTTTTGAATTTTCAGATGGAATTTATGGTTCAACATTTTTTTTTTCAACTGGTTTTCATGGTTTTCATGTATTTATTGGTACGTGTTTTATTATTATTTGCTGGTGTCGTTTTAATTTAAAACATTTTAGTAAAACTCATCATTTAGGTTTTGAATTTGCAGCGTGGTATTGGCATTTTGTGGATGTGGTGTGGTTATTTTTATTTGTTTCTATTTATTGGTGGGGTTCTTTAAGTTAAAATTATCAGTAATGAATTTAGATATTTCTTTTAAATTTTTAGAATCAGAAGTGGCTAGACGATGGCTATATTCTACTAATCATAAAGATATAGGAACTTTATATATAATTTTTGGAATTTTTTCTGCGATTTTAGGCACATTTTTTTCTGTTTTTATTAGAATGGAATTAAGTTTTCCAGGTAATCAAATTTTTCAAGGTAATTATCATTTATATAATGTAGTCATTACAGCGCATGCTTTATTAATGATTTTTTTTTTTGTTATGCCAGTTTTAGTAGGAGGTTTTGGAAATTGGATGGTTCCTTTAATGTTGGGTGCACCTGATATGGCTTTTCCACGTTTAAATAATATTAGTTTTTGGTTATTACCTTTTTCTTTATTTTTATTATTATCATCAGCTTTAGTAGAAAGTGGTGTTGGTACTGGTTGGACCGTTTATCCACCTTTATCGGGTATTAAAGCACATTCAGGAGGTTCTGTAGATTTAGCAATTTTTAGTTTACATGTTGCAGGAGTATCTTCTTTGCTAGGAGCAATAAATTTTATTACTACAATTATAAATATGCGTTTACCAAATTTAAGATTTTCACGTATTACTTTATTTACATGGACTTTATTTATTACTGCATTTTTATTATTATTATCTCTTCCTGTTTTAGCAGGTGGTATAACAATGCTTTTAACTGATAGAAATTTTAATTCTACTTTTTTTGATCCAGCAGGCGGCGGCGATCCTATTTTATTTCAACATTTATTTTGGTTTTTTGGTCATCCTGAAGTTTATATTTTAATTTTACCTGCTTTTGGAATTATTAGTCATGTAGTTTCTGTTTTAGTTGGTAAACGTATTTTTGGATATACAGGTATGGTTTATGCTATTTTATCTATTGGTATTTTAGGTTTTATTGTTTGGGCGCATCATATGTATACTGTTGGTATGGATGTAGATACACGTGCTTATTTTACTGCAGCTACAATGATTATTGCAGTACCTACAGGTATTAAAATTTTTAGTTGGATTGCTACAATGTTTGGTGGTATAGTTCGTTTTAATAGTTCTTATTTATTTGCTTTCGGTTTTATAATTCTTTTTACTTTAGGTGGTCTTACGGGTATTGTTTTAGCTAATGCAGGTTTAGATGTTGCTTTACATGATACTTATTATGTAATAGCCCATTTTCATTATGTATTATCGATGGGAGCAGTCTTTGGAATTTTTGCAGGATTTTATTTTTGGTTTCATAAAATCACTGGTTTTTTATTTAATGAACGTTTTGCTCAATTACAATTTTTTATTACTTTTATAGGAGTTAATTTAACTTTTTTTCCTATGCATTTTTTAGGTTTAGCAGGTATGCCTAGACGTATTCCTGATTATCCTGATGCATATGCTTATTGGAATTTAATAGCAAGTATTGGTTCGTATATTTCTGTTATTGGTGCTTTATTATTTTTTTTTGGTTTAGCTTATTCTTTAAGTCAAAATACAAAAAATTTAGAAGAATTTTATTCGTTTAAATTTTTACGAATTTTTTTTGATCAACATATTGATCGAACAAAATTTACATTTAAAGAAAAAAAAAATTTTAACTAATAAGGAGTTATGTATATTTCTATTTATTTTTATTTAATTTTATTTGGTCCTTTGTTAGCGTTAAGTTTTAGTTTGATTTTTGCTAGAATATGTAACAAGAATAGTTTAATTTTAATAAATCTTTTTGGTATTTTTTTAAGTTTATTTTTTAGTAGTTTATTATTTTTTATTTTTGTTTTAAATGGTTCTATTTTTTTTGAAGATAATTTGGGTTTATGGTTTGATTTATCTATTATTTCGATTGAATGGGGTTTTATTTGTGATACAGTAGTTATTCACATGTTATTTATAGTTAGTTTAATTTCAAGTTTAGTACATCTTTATTCAATTTCTTATATGAAGTTAGATCCAAATTTAATTAAATTTTTACAATATTTATCTTTATTTACTTTATCAATGTTTATTTTAATTACGGCTAATAATTTAATTCAAATGTTTATTGGTTGGGAAGGTGTTGGTATTTGTAGTTTTCTTTTAATAAATTTTTGGGATTCACGGATTTTAGCAAATACGTCAGCTATTAAAGCTATTATTGTAAATCGTGTTGGTGATTTTGGACTAATGGTTTCTTTTATTTTAATTTTTCATATTTTTGGTACTTTTGATTACTTAAGTTTATTTAGTTTAGTTGAATTATTACCTAATTATTTTTACAGTGATTTTTTATTTTTAATTGTATTTTTTTTATTTATGGGGGCTATAGGTAAATCGGCACAATTATTTTTACATATGTGGTTACCAGATGCTATGGAAGGCCCTACACCAGTTTCGGCATTAATTCATGCAGCTACAATGGTCACTGCAGGAGTTTTTTTAGTCATACGTTGTGGTTCGTTTTTTGAGTTAGTTCCTGAATGTAAGAAAATTATTTTAATTTTTGGAGGTTTAACAGCATTATTTGCTGGAAGTACTGGAATGGTTCAAAATGATTTAAAAAAGGTTATAGCTTATTCTACATGTAGTCAATTGGGTTTTATGTTTGTAGCTTGTGGTTTAGGTTTATATGAAGTTGCATTATTTCATTTGGGTATGCATGCTTTTTTTAAAGCTTTATTATTTTTAAGTGCTGGTTCTATTATTCATGCTTTTTCATCTGATGAGCAAGATATTAGACGTATGGGTGGTTTGTATAAGCTATTACCTATAACATATATTTCTTTATTTATTGGATCTTTAGCTCTTATGGGTTTTCCTTATACAGCTGGTTATTATTCTAAAGATTTAATTTTAGAAGCACTTTTCGTAAGTAATTGTCCTTTATCTAAATTTTCTTTAATAAATTGTTTATTGGCTACGGTATGTACGATTTTTTATTCTACACGTTTAATTTTTTTAATTTTTTTTTCTAAGGTGCAACAAAGTAAATCAATTTTAAGCAAGGCTCATGAATCTGATATTTTTATGTTAATTCCTTTAATTATTTTAGTATTTTTTAGTATTTTTGGTGGTTTTTTATTTAAAGATGTTTTTGTTGGGTTTAGTATGGAATCTTATAATTATTTAATTTATTATAATTCATTGAATGATATTAACATATCCTTAAATATATTTCGTAAAATTGAAGAATTAAATATTTTTTATAAATTAGTACCTTTTTTTTTAATGGTTATTGTTAGTTCATTAACATTTCTTTATTATTTTAATTATGCAATTTATAGTAAAATTTTTTTCAATAATTTAATGTTTAAAATTTTATATAAATTTTTAATAAAAAAATGGTATTTTGACGTATTTTACGCCTTTCTTAGTCAATTAATTTTAAAATTAAGTTTTATTAGTTTTTTTTTAAAAGGTGAACGTGGCTTTTTAGAGATTTTTGGTCCTTTAGGTATTACACGTAATTTAGTTAATTATTTAAAACGTATTAATTTTATTTCCACAGGCAATCCTTTAAATTATTTAATATTTTTAATAGTATTTTTTATTATATTTTTTTTTATTATTATTTTAACTTTAAATTTAATTTAAGGTTTTATTTATTATTTTTGTTAACGTAATTGATGTGGCTGTGGCTATGAAAAATTATGTGTGGCCTGATTAAATTTATAATAAATTTGAATGAATGGACTGAGATAAAATTAGATTAAAGAAAGGTTAGCCTTAATAATTACCTTCCTTTATAACGTAGAGTTCTGTAATAAAAGGCTTTTTATTACAGAACTCTACGTTATAATATAATCAATGTAATATGTAATTAAAATTAGAAGTATTATGTAATTAATATAGTTTATTAATTGCATAACTCTAAGTTATAATCAATGTAACATGTTATTAAATTAGAAGTACCATGTAATTAATATAGGGAAGTGAGGGAGGGTCCCTATATTGATGAATGAAATAATTTTAAGGGGTTACTTGCTGCTGCAGCAGCAAGTAACCTCTATTTATTTCATTTTATTACTATATTTTTTTTATTTTTATTATTTAATATTTAAACTCTATAGCTATGATTATTTTATAGATATTTATTAGGAGTATGTTAATGGTAATATATTACTAAGATATTTTATGATACTGAAGCATGAAGCAAGTTTTAGCATAGCATATGATTATTCATTAAATTTTCGAATATTTTTTTACAATTAGTATATGTTATATTTAATGATTTTTTATAGAGTATATAATAATTTAATTAGTATTAATTATAAGGTGAAGGATAGTAAAGTAAAATAATTGTATTATAATAGGTAGTTATTATAATAAAAAAATGTAATTTGTTAAGAGAGGGGGGTTGAGTAACCGGGTAGCTCGCTAGTCTCATAATCTAGAAGTATAGGTTCAAATCCTGTCCCCCCCAAAAAATTAAGGTGATTGATTTTTTCTACGTATGATTCATTTATTCATTTCATTTATTATTTAGTTATGAAGGTATTGTATTTGATTAGAGTTTTGAGGTTTTTGTAATAATATATTTATATTTTTCTTGTATATTATATTTGAAAATTTCTAAATTTTAAATATGTAAAGTAAAAAATTATTATAAATTAGTTGGCTATGTTATGTTAATTTTATTAATCTGTAGTTTTGTATTAATTAAAAATTTATAGCGAATTATTAAGTTTTTATTAAGTTATATTATAGGTAATTATTTTATAGAAATGGTATGGTTTAGTAGAAGATAGAATAAGAATTTATTAGAATTAGTAGAAGGATAGTTGTCTATTATAATAGTTATTTATTGTAATAATTTATATTGAGTTTGATCCTGGCTCAGAGTGAATGCTAGTGATAGGCTTTACACATGCGAGTTGCACGGGAATTAATTTAATTTTAGTAGCGTACGGGTGAGGAATGATTTTAGTCTGAAATAGTTAATTTAAATATGTTTTAATTTTTTATAAAAAGTTAAAATAATTTTAAATAAAAAGATTATTAATCGTTAACTAGAGTAGGTAAAATTAAGATTAGGTTGTTGGTGGGAGTTAAAGCTTACCAAGCCATTGATCTTTAGTTGATCTGTGAGGATGGACAACCACATTGGAATTGAAAAAAGGTCCAAACGTATTTACGGCAGCAGTGAGGAATATTGGACAATGTGCGAAAGCGTGATCCAGCTATATTACGTGAGTGTTAAGATGAAAATTGTAAAGCTCTGTCGTGAAAGAAGATTATGACAGTATTTCTATAGGAAGTTCCGACTAACTTCGTGCCAGCAGTCGCGGTAATACGGGGGGAACGAGTGTTATTCGTCATAACTGGGCGTAAAGGGTGTGTAGACTGTTTTAAGAGTGATTTATTATTAATGGAATAGATATTAGTATTTTTTTGACATTAAAACTTGAATTATTTAGGGGTTAGTGGTATTTGATTTAGAGGGGTGAAATGCGGTATAAATCAAAGACTAACGACGGGCGAAGGCGACTAATCATAATTAATTGACGTTGAAGCACAAAAGCATAGGGAGCAAACAGGATTAGATACCCTGGTAGTCTATGCCCTGACCGATGGATATTAAATTAATTTTTAATTAGTTACAGCTAACGCGTAAATATCCCGCCTGAGGAGTACGACCGCAAGATTGAAACTCAAAGGAATTGACGGAAGCTCGCACAAGCGGTGGAGCATGTGACTTAATTCGATATAACGCGAGTAATCTTACCAGTTTTTGTATATTAGATACGGAATCTGAGAAGATTTAAGGTTAATTTATTTTGCATATATTATTATTCTATTACAGGTGCTGCATGGCTGTCGTTAGTTCGTGTCGTGAGATGTCTGGTTAATTCCTATAACGAACGCAATCCTAAATTTATTTTGTTTATAAAATATATAGTGTAATACATATTTTATAGATTTATTATTAAATTAAATGCCTTTGAAAAAAGGATGAAACTAGGGGTGATGTCAAGTCAGTATGGCCTCCATAAACTGGGCTGTACACGTGCTACAAAGCTGAATACAATAAGAAACTAAAAAGTAATTTTTAGTAGATCTAGAAAATTTAGCTTAGTTCTAATTGTTCGTTGAAAGTCAAGAACATGAAGGCGGAATCGCTAGTAATCGTAAATTAGAACGTTACGGTGAATACGTACTCGAGCTTAGTACACACCGCCCGTCACGACATGGGAGTTGGTTAGATTATAAGTTTAGTTTATTAAAATTTAATTAAGATTTTATTAAATAGTTTTGTTTTATTTTTTTGATTAATTTTAATAAATTTTATGTTGGTTTTTCTGATAATTGAGTCGAAGTCGTAACAAGGTAGTCGTAGGGGAACCTGTGGCTGGATTCATTTTTTATTAATTTTTCATATTTTATAATATTTATTATCTCTATAATTTTTAGAAGATGGCAGAAATGGCTATTGCGTCGATTTGCTATGTCGATGTATTAATTTACTTATGGGTTCAAGTCCCATTCTTCCCGTTTTGTTTTATTTATATTATTATTATTTCATTTACTTTTAAGTTAATAAAATATTTATTAATGGTATATCGTTTAACTCCTAATTTAATAGGTCGTAATTATGCGTCCAGTATAAATTTTTTTGAAGTTTGTAGATGGATGTTATTCTATGCGTTTTTGGAGTTTAGTATTCCGTTTTTTTTAGATCCATTACAATTAACTGAAAAATTTTTTGATATATCTGTGCACGATTGGTTTGAATTTTGTTATTTTGCAATAATACCTAATTTTGTTTTATTAATTTCTCATGAAACAAGTCCTTTTGCATCAACTTATGGTTTAATTTTGTATTTATTTTTAACTTCAATGCCTTTTAATCTTATTTATCAATTATTTTTACAAGATTTGTTAGTTTTTTTAATTATGATGTCTGTTGTTATTGAATTTTTTGCAATTGATTTTGGTGAATTATCTTATTATGAAGATTAATCTAATATAAAATTAATTTATCTTTGAGAGGTGTGTGCATATTAAAAATTGTATTAGTAATTTTATTAAAAATACTTTAAGGATAACTTGAAATTATTTATTATTAGTCTGTTTTAGTCAGAAAATTTTTAAGAAGTATATAACGGTCATTTAAAAATAACTAAAAAAGGAAACTTTTATTTTAAAAATCTAAAGGAATTGAAACATCTTAGTACTTTAGTAAAAAATAAAACTATATATCTGAAAGTAATGGCGAATGAAATTGGAATTAATTTAAAAATAATTTTTAAAAATAATTTGAAAAAATTATATAATAAAAGTTAATAAATCTTGTATATTAAATTATTTTTATATATTTGAAAGTAGTTAAATTTTTTTTTAATGAATATAAATGAACCTTCATTTTTTATTAATAAATAATTTTCTATAGTGTATTAGTACTGTGAAGGAAGTGTTGAAAAGAAGTCTCTTATTGAGGTAGTGAAAAAGATCTTGAAATAGGGTATTTATTTAGCAATTATAATATTTTTTAATATTATAATGTACCTTTTGCATCATGAGTCAGTAAGTTTATAATTTTAACAAATTTAAAATGTAAATTTTAGGTATTTTAGTTAAAATTTTAAGACCCGAAACCAAGTGATCTAATCATAAACAGGTTGAAAAAAGAATATCTATTTGGAGGACCGCACTCATGTCTGTTGCAAGAGATTGAGATGATTTATGATTAGGGGTGAAAGGCTAATCAAACTTGGAAATAGCTGGTTTTCCACGAAATTTATGTAGGTAAAGTATTAATAATAGTAGATTATAAATGGGTAAAGCACTTAGTAATGGCGGGGATTTTCGGATTTACCAAAATTATTAAAACTTTGAATAATTAATAATTTTTATTAGTAAACAGACAAAAGGTGATAAGGTCTTTAGTCAAAAGGGAAACAGCCCTGCTTAATAGCTAAAGTGTTAAATTAATTTTTTTTTTAAGAAAATTATTATTAAAGAAAAACAAAAGGTAGTCATAGAAGCTGTCATCCTTTAAAGAAAGCGTCAAAGCTCATTGTTTAGTGAGATAATAATTTTTAAAAATGTAAAGACAACAAAAATTAAACTGAAGCTTTAAATTAAATTTTTAATGGTAGTGGAACGTTTTAAAATTTAGAAATAAAATTAAAAAATTTTATGGAATTTTTAAAAGTGCAAATGCTGGTATGAGTAACGTGTATAATGTCGAATCATTATTGCCGTAAGTTTTAAGTTTTCTAATAATAAGGTGAAACCTATTAGAGTAAAACGAACCCTAAAAATAATGAGTTATCAGAAATTTAATGGGATAATTTTTAATATTAAATTTTTATTTAGTCAAGCCTAATTTTATTTAAATAACTTAAATAAAATTCAAGAAAAGCTTCTATTTTAAAGTCGTACTAAATCCGACACAGGTAAACTAAATGAGTAATTTAAGGTAATTTAATAATAATAGTTAAGGAACTCGGCAAAATGACTCTGTAACTTTGGGAGAAAGAGTATTTATTTATTTTATCCAATTTAAATAAATTAGAATATTAGAGGGTAGCGACTGTTTACTAAAAACACAAGATTCTGCTAAATTGTAAAATGCTGTATAGAATCTGACACCTGCCCTGTGCTGGTAAGATGATAATTAATTATTTTTTAAATTTAAATTTGTATTTTTTTTAAAAAGTAGTTGATCTAAGTCCCAGTAAACGGCGGCTGTAACCATAACGGTCCTAAGGTAGCGAAATTCCTTGTCAGGTAAGTTCTGACCTGCATGAGTGGTGTAACGACTTCCCTACTGTCTCAACTATTAATAAAGTGAAATTGAAAATTCTGTGCAGATGCAGAGTAGCAATGGCTAGACGGAAAGACCCTGTGCACTTTTACTATATTTATTTATTGAAAAATTAGACTAAGTTATGGAGTATAGATGAATAATTTAGGATTTATTTATTTCGGTAAATTAAGGAGAAGGTTTTTATAACTGTGAAATTTCATTTTATTATGCTATTTTTTCTAATTTACTTTATTAGGTAATTAAAATTTTAAGACATTAAATAAAGGTTAGTTTGGCTGGGGCGGCTGCCTCCTAAAAAATAACGGAGGCGTACAAAGATTTATATTAAATAATTTTTTAATTATTTAATCAATATAATGGTTTAAATAAATTTGACTGTAAGATTTACAAATCAAACAGAGATTTTATAGTCGGTCATAGTGATCCGGTGATTCTGTAAGGAAAGATTACCGCTAAACGGATAAAAAGTACGCCAGGGATAACAGGCTTATTACTCTTTAGAGTCCCTATCGACGGAGTAGTTTGGCACCTCGATGTCGGCTCATCACATCCTAGAGCTGTAGGCGGTTCTAAGGGTCCGGCTGTTCGCCGGTTAAAGTGGTACGTGAGCTGGGTTTAAAACGTCGTGAGACAGTTTGGCCCCTATCTACCGTTGTATTTAAAAAATAAATTTTTTAATTTTAATACGAGAGGACCAGATTAAGAATACCAATTTTTTTACCATTATAAATTTTTTTGTAAGTGGTTTAGATAATGTATTTTGTTTAATTGCTGAATTTTCTAAGTAAGAAAGCATAAATTTATATTTTTAATTGTTAACAATAATGTTAGTTGTATATTTAGTATAAGGATATATATCATATAAGTGATTTGTTATTTATTACTAAAAAATAAATTGATTACTAATTTGATTTTAAAAATTTTTTAGATTTCACATTTGTTCAGGTTACTGGGTAATTTTATTTTAAAATATATTTAATTCTAATTTAATTTAAATTTTGGTTTTTAAAATTATTTTATTATTTTAATGTGAATCAAGATTTTTTTAGAGATGTGTGTATTAATCCTTAGTAGCTCAATGGTAGTAGCATACGGCTGTTAACCGTAGGGTTATAGGTTCAAGTCCTATCTAAGACGAAAATCTATAGGATTTTACTATTGCCTATAGATGGCTTTTAACATATATTAATTATGTTAAAAGTCCTTGTATAGCTCAATTTGGTAGAGCACCGGACTTTTAATCCGTGAGGTCAAGGTTCAAGTCCTTGTACAAGCAATTTAATTTAGTAGTATTTAAAAATTTAGAAACATAAATAAATGCGTCAATCAAAAAAACTTTATCAATTAAAATATATAATATTTAAAAAATTGGATTTGACTTTTGGACAAGAATTAAGATTATATAAATTTAAAAAATTATTTTTTAAATTTGGTTGGATTTTTAAAAAAAAATATATTTTTATAAATTGTTTTTATTTATTATTTCTCATACGTAAAGGTTTACGATTTTTAATTTTACATCAAAGTTTAAATAAAAGAATAAAAAATTTACAATTAATTTTAAGTATTGCTGTGTTGCTTTATAATTGGTATAAATCGAATAATATTTTTTTATTTCCTTTTATCTATTATAAAAAATTAATAAAATTTTTACATAAAAATTTTAGAAAATTAAAATTGAAAATTTTTTTATTGAAAGATTTTAATTTATTAGTAAAACGGTGGTATTTAATTATTTAATATAAAAAATGTTAAAGTATATTTTAAAGAAAAAAAAATTTTTAAACAAATTGTAGTTCGTAGATGGTTATTATATTTTTAATATTATTTTTTATTTTATTTGTATTGACGGTAATACAAGAATCTACATTTATTATGATTTTTTCATTAATTAGTGTTTTTTTATTAGCTTCTGCAGGTTTAATTTATTTTTCTTTTGAATTTTTAGGTTATTTATTATTAATTATTTATGTTGGTGCTGTTGCTGTTCTTTTTGTTTTTATGGTTATGTTATTTGATAAATCTGAATATCAAATTTTCCAAGAAGCTCGTTTAGCTAAAGAAAATAAATTTTTAATTTTTGTTAGTTCTTATTTCTTAAGTATGATTTTGATTTTAATTTTGGTATTGCATTTAAATTTTAAATTTTATTATTTTTTAAATTATTTAGATGATTTAGATTTTCTTTATTCTAATTATATTTTTAATTATTTATTACCTAATTCTAATACCATTAATTTACATATAGTAAGTGATGTTCATGCTATTGGATTAGTTTTATATACAGATTATTTTTTTCCTTTTATTTTAGCTGGATTTGGTTTACTTATTGCTATGGTTGGTGCTATTCTTATCACAAAAAATGTTTATACAAGAATTATTGATAAATCTAAACGTAAATTACAATCTAGTGAACAACAATTATCACGAATTTCTTCTAAATTTATTAAAAAATAGTTTTTTTATAATTTAAATTTTTAAAATAGATAGCATAATTGGTAGTGCATGGATCTGCAAAATCTGGGATAGTGGTTCAAATCCACTTCTAGGGACTTTTTGTCATGCAGGTTTATAAAAAATTTTTATGAAGTTTTTTTTTAATTCATCTAAATCTCAATTAATTATTAATTTAGAGATGGATGTTTTAAATTTTTGCTTTGTCAATCCCTTTCGTTTATCCCAAGGATTAAAATTTTTATTTTCACGGGGAGGTTATTTTGATTTTAATAATAATAATAGGATAGGTTTACGTATTAATAAAAAAGCTGTATTAACTCGTTTAGATTTGAAATTAAGGCGTTTAGTTCGGAAACGAATTAATTATTTTATTTATTTAATACGTTTTAAAAAAAAAGTAAAATTTTTTTTTTTTTTATATACTGAGCGTAAAATAAAAACACTATTTAGTAAAATTTTTTATAAAAATAAAAATCCTTTAAAACATCTTATTTTTAGAACTTTATTATTACATTTGGAATTTCGTTTAGATATTTTTATTTATCGGTTATTTTATGCCTTAAATTTTGAATTAACGCGTCAGTTAATAAAATTAAAAAATGTTTTAGTAAATTTTAAAATTATTAATAATTATTTTACTCATATTGTTGTTGGTGATTATATAAAACCTAATTTTATTTTTCGTAAAAAATTATATGTAATTTATTATTATATTTGGTTTAATGAATTTATGTTAAGTAATAATTTGTTAAAAATTAATTTTATAAAAAATTTTTATAAATTATTTTTTATAAAAATTTTTAAAAAAAATCTTATAACTTATTTTAATAAAAAATTTAACAATAAATTTATTCAAAACAAATTATATTTTTTAAATTATTTAAAGTTGAATATAAATAAAAAATTAATTTTAAAGTATTTAAAATTTGATAAAATTTATTTAAAATCTTTATTATATAAGTTTTATAAGAATTTTATTAATAAAATTTATAATATAAAAAATATAATAAATTTTAAAATATTAAATTTTAAAATTTTAAAATTTAATATTTTAAAATTTATTATATTTTTTTTAAATTTTTTTTATTTAAATATATTGAATTT
>Ga0302300_1000239_pt1 | contig 43886 bp, 32 predicted proteins | sample III_Palsa_E1_1_FD_198756 | JGI IMG/M metagenome (GOLD analysis project Ga0302300, IMG submission 198756) | Peat permafrost microbial communities from Stordalen Mire near Abisko, Sweden - III_Palsa_E1_1 | ecosystem: Environmental > Terrestrial > Soil > Palsa > Peat permafrost | place: Sweden...
CATACTGAACAACCACTTCTATTTTGTGACTGAGATGCACCACAGAAAGAGGATTCATGACTTCTCATTCATCATTCCTTACATTGTTATCAATGTCAACACCACGCCCAATGGCAGCAAGGAGAAACTTCAATGGAGAGATAAGCTTTGTTGGTTTACCATCCACAATTCGGAGAATAGTTCGGAATACACATGCTGTAAGTTACCCAACCAACATCAATCTTCTTCTTCTATTCCTGTCGAGGAAGAAATGATGGCAACAAAACCCGAGCTATATTCTCAGAGTCTTGGAATAAGACAAAAATAAGAAAACCAAAAAAAAACTGAAAAAGCAAACTATAATAATCAGTAAACCCTTTTTGGCATTGTATTTTTTTTTCTTTTCTCGAATAATAAAAACGCTCACTTCCTCTTTAACTTCCTTCAAAAAAATGAGCGAAGAAAGCTCGAGCATTCGCATTCGCCAGAGCATCGACAACATGACAGGTCTGAGAGGTCGTGCACTTTCTGATGGCATTGGCATGTGCCAGTTCCTTATCAGTAAAAATATCCCGGGCAGGTTTTCGAGTTGTGCAAATTTTGATAAAACCACAGGACAGTGGAAGTTTACTGTTCGGACCACTGCCACAAAAGAATCATGCGCCCATCTGACTTTCTTGCAAGACTTTCCAGACGAGGTGGTGATCGAGTATGAACAAGAGCAACCTGTGAAGAAACGCCCATGAGTTCCCACTTGAACTGTAAAAAATAAGAAAAAGAAGAAGAAAAAAAAATATGTGTCATCATTTTTTTCTTTCCTGTGTATTTTTTTTGTTTACAATTCAGACGTTTCACTCTTTTTCCAATCAAAACCTACAAGATTGTGCAAATGTTTGTTAAAAGGCCACACTATCTTTTCTATTTTCTTTCTCGCACTTTCTGAGATAACATCATGAAGTTGTTCTGTGTGAAACGTTTCTTTTATGTTTCCGCCTTGTCCAAAGTTGAATTTATGCTCAATCACTGAAGACCAGTTGAATGACATGCTCATCCCAAGAAAGTTTGCTACCCTTTTCATGGTGTATTCGGTATCATCGTAAAAATCCTCACTCTTGATGAAAAGAATGTTCTCTCTTGGGAATTTTTCTAGAAAGGGAAGTATCTGAGAAGCGTACAATCCTCTTGTCATCAGTTGTAAATCCCACAAGATTTTCCCTTGTACTCTAGTTTTCGTTATTTCCAATGTTTTGTTGTGATTGCAACCCATGAAGGTGCTGTGCAAATCAGCATTGTTGGACACAAGAATGTCTGGGTATTGTGATAAACATTCATTTAAAATGTCACTTTCAATGTCTACGAATTCTTCAAATGTCAACAATAAATTATCATCATTTGCGTTCGTTGATGATGATGATTTCGAGTTGCTCCACTTTTTCCCTGTTATCAGAGAGTGGTGATAATGGGAAAATGCTCGGTCTGCCGGATTTCTGAGCATGAAAATCAGCTTTATGTCAGGGAACAGTTCTTTTATTTGTTTGGAAGATTTGGCAGAAGTAAAGAGATAGTTAGGGCTTGCTTCTCCAGTAATTGCAGGCCTTGGTCTATGCTTCAAGACATCTGATATTCCTGGAAAATAAGCCATGTACTTGTCAATGTCGCAGCATCGAGGTGTGCCAAAGAAACGAATCTCTTTGTCGCCCACTGCCGGTCTGAGTGTTTTCTTTTTAATGCCCGTCGCCTCTTGTGTAAAAGGCATGGTCTGCAATGGCATCATCTGATCATGCTTCTTGAGATAAGTGAAAAGAGAAGTAGTTCCTGATTTCTGTGCACCGATGATGATAAATCCTGGTTCTAGTTTCTTGTCTCTGAATGTCTCTCTTATAATCCCTTTCTTTTCAAAAGAAGTCGTGTTTGGTTGATAATTCCTATCCCATCTTTGCCTTTGTGAGGTGTTTAATGAACGAGCAGATTTATTTTTGTTGATGTCTGCGATGCCTGTGATATTTTTGTTATTTTGCTGGGCGTCGATGTTTTTATTTCTGAACGACAATGATGTATCATTATTGCTATCGCTGTCAATCATCTCATTCATTACAGAATAAAGCCATATCATTAAAAATAAAATGGTTGCTTTGTAAAATACACGCATGCCGTAGAAGCTGTTTTTTTTCTTTTTTATTTTTTATTTTTTTCAGAAGAAGGGGAACAAAGATAAACATCAGAATCCTTCACCAGGGTCAGGATCATCAGGATCATAAGGAAGAATATTAAAATCAAGCTCGCAAATTCTAGCAAGTTTTTTAAATGCTGGTTCCGAATCCTTTGTGAGTATTATATCCTTGCTCGATCCGACAGCACGACAACACAAAATCATCTGTAATTCCATCGGCAACCTTTCTGCGATTTTGAAGAAACGTTCCGTTCGATCTCCAATAGAATGATGATACAAGTCAAACCGTCCCCTTAATTGTAATAGCTCATCACACGAAAATATCATCAAAGCAAAAACATCGGCAGCTGCTTCTCCTAAGACACCTAGTTCCCTTCTCACTCTGACACGAGTTTCATACGGATTTTTGATAAACGATTTTATCAACTTAGACATGTCATTTTCCCCGTACTTTGATGCAATTTCATATGATTTTGATGTTTCTGCGAGACGGTCGTTGTATTTTCCTAAAGATGGACATTTTTCGAAATTTCTGCCACTTGCTATCATCAAACGCAAAAAATGATATTTTATGTTCACGACCACTTCATAGATAGGCGAGTATCCCAAATCATCAAGATGCATAATATTTACGCGATGATCATCTAAAAATAATTTTAGCATATCTGATGAACACCAACTGGTTGAGCACACGATGCTAAACGCAGTGTCCCCGTTTGTTATTTGATCGACACATATGTGAGGATGAGCTAATAGAGATTGCACGACTTGTGTGTTTCCCTTCACACATGCACGACCAAGTAATGTTACTCCGGCGATGATCGAATTCACGTTGAGATTTGGATTTGAGGATATCAATTCGAGCACATTTGCTGTATCATCTCTTTCCAAAAAATCAATAAATTTCTTTGCTGCCTTGTTCATTTTTTGGTGTGATGTGTGTGTGTACGAAAGGGAAGCGACGATGATGGATGTGAAATGAAACGAAATAAAAAAAGAATGAACGAGCGAAAGCAATGGGAGAATATATATTCATAAAATGGGTGAGTCATTTTTGTGTGGTTATGATTTTTGGTCATGATTTTTCATTTGTTCGTAGATTTCTTTGATATCAACATCTCTTGTAGTGTGTTTCAAGTTGCAATCACAATGACGTACGGTCGTTTTGTGCTCTTCGGTCCATCGTTTAGCCCACTTAAAGAAATCAGCAGTGTGCCCCTCGTCTGTCTTGTCAGTGGAGATCAAACAAAGAATAGGCTTTGTATTGAAACAAGGTTCTGGGTACATCCAATAGTTGGTTGACCACAAGTTTCTTTCGATGACAGGATCCATTTTTTGTCGAAGAAAAATGAAGAGAGAAGTGGGTCAAATAAATAAGTTTTTTTTAAAAAAAACTTCGTTCTTTTGTTGTAATTTTTTTATTGAAAAAAAAGAAAGGTGCAAAAACATCGAAAAAACCATACATTTTTTTTAAAAAACCATCGTTCAAGTTACTATCTTTGTAAATCTCCAAAAGCTGCAAACTGTCAAACTTCCTGGAAGGGTAGTTCTTCTCTAGTATGTTGAATTCGTTGCATCTCAAGCTGTGTGGGTTGAAGAAGAACTGTCCTGATGCGATCTGCTCCGGTGTAAGTTTGGTGATCATTGTTTTGGACTTGTGATTTTTTACCCAGGTTCTCATCTCGGAGATGTTGAGAAGTGGCGCGCCTGTATCGATGCACTTGTCCTGTAGCCCTTTAAAATCTTCAGCGCTGATGGTGAGGTTGTGGACGTTGGAAAAGAACCACTCTTGCATGATGTAAAGAACGTCTGGGTGAATGCGTTTTCCCCTTTTGGGTTTGCTCTGGGTTGTAAGCGCTCTTGGTGCCTGGCTCGACTCAGAAAACGAGTCATCGTCGCTGCTTGATCCGTTGTCAGTCTCGTAGCCCAGTTCTTCGGTCAAACACACCTTCTTCTTCTTCCTCAACGAGGATTCAGCCACCTTCTTCGCCTTTCTTTTGGATGAAGTAGGAGGCAGAATGGTAGTCGAAGAGTCAGAATCTTCACAGTCGTCGTCATCATTGTCCAGCCCTGTATCAGTGGACGACGACGAAGAGGGTACTGGTGTTCCGTGCCAAGGTGGTGTATCTCCGCGTTGGAATTCTCGTTCACAAGAAAGTCCCTTTACTAGTTCAATCTCTGAGGCTGCTGATCTGTTTGTTGGTTTCGGAGTGGGGGGAGTTGTGGTGGTGGCAGTCGCAACAAGTGGTTTAACAGTTGGTGGAGAAGGTGTCTTGATAGCGGGCTTGGCAGTAGACGCAGGCGGAGAAGAAGTTGTCATGTTAGCAGCTATGCTATTTAGCGCAGAGACAGCACACAATTCGTCCAACGATGACATGGGATTCTTGGTTGTGATGATTGTTGCCTCTTCGGTGACCGGAAGAACCGACGAAGGTGATGTAGTTTTGGTGACAGTCCTTGGAAGATGAACATCGGAAGATGGAGTGGGGGTGAAGACCACGGCAACTGGATCCGCAAACTGGATTGTTCGAGGACGGGGGGTGTCACTCTTGGACGGTTTGGTAGAAGAGGTGACAGGTGAAGTCTTTGGCTTGACAACCGACGGGGTGGCCCTAGCAGCAGCAGAGCAGGCAGCAAGCAAGGCAGCGTCTGATATTTGCTGAGTGATTAATGTCACTCGTTCTTTGGGTTTGGGAATGGCAGGGGCGGCTGTAGTAGAAGTAGTGATATTAATCGTGGTAGCTTTGTCGATTGTAGTAGAGGTGATGGTGGTAGTTTTGTTACCAAGAACGGGGTTGATGTGCTGCTCGACTGTGATTTCCGGACGCTGGATACTCAACGGCTTGGCCGGGGATGGTTTGGCTTGAGGAGCAGTAGCAGAAGCAGGCGATTTGGATGGGGTAAGGGGCAGAGTAGGGGCTGTAGTCGAAGATGGGCTGTAGACAAGACTAGACGGGTCTATTGTTTCGTTTGAAACAGCTTTGGCCATCTTGTCATCAAGAACGCATCCGGTGCTGTTCCCGTACCTGACCTTCTCCTCTCCGTGGTGGAACATGGTTTGGTTACCACACCCAAAGTTGTCTCCGAGGTGAAACCCTATGACGTTTCCGTAACCGAAGTTGTTGCCATAGAGAGTTCCGATGACACAGTAGTTGGCCATGTTGTTCCCCCTGACAAGCGAAAATGAGCCACTGGGCGTATTGTTGTCCCCCTCGATGACTGGACCGGTGAGGGCGGCAAGGGCAATACGCTTGATGTTGCTTTGGTTTGGTTGAGTAGCGACGCTGTTCATGGCAGAGAGTGGGCCGGAAGAAGTGAGAAAAAGAAGATGGCGCGAGATGATGAAGATGAAGAAAAAAAAGTGAACAAAAAAACAGAGAGACATTAAATAGGTGTGAAACGGGCATTATTGTCATTTGGTTATGATTTTTTGGTTATGATTTTTAATGTGCACGCGGTTCTATTTTGGTCATGCTTAGCGGTGCAAAATATCAGAATTTTACCCATGGTTATGATTTTTTGTCATGCACATGCCATTCTATTTTTAAAAATGCTTGGCCAAAATGTGCAAAAGAATGAAGATGTTACGCACGGTTATGATTTTTTTTCGCAAATCATGGTCATGATTTTCTTTGGTTTATATCCACAGAAAAAGAAAAAAAAGAAAAAAGAAAAAAGAAAAAGACAAATCATTATTTTTTTGGTATCTTTTTTTTTCTTTTTTTATTCTCCTTTTTGAAATCAATGAAACCTTCTACTTATCACTTTTCCTCCTCCGACACAATCACAACAATCACCCCGGCGACGCCACCATCCTCATTATTTGAAGAAGACGGAGAAGGAATCACTATAATTCCCTCCCCATCACGAGACTTTGCTTTAAAGTTGGCTACTCTTCGTTATCATCCACGTGATTTTGTTTCCATTGCTTGTTTGGAGTTTTTGTCGCATTTGTCGTCGTCGTCGTCACCACCGCTTTCCATAGATCCAGGGTCTGTTTCTGCTGGTTATTACCATCCAATCTTTGCCGAAATTCCAAGCGAAGAAGAATACAACAAGAGCGGTCGTTGTTACATCACTTACCTCAAAAACAAACTTGCTACGGCGTCGGAGACTGAAATGGTATCGTTACACAAAGGCATGTCTATCAAAGAGTATGCTAGCATATACTCCCCGCTCGATTCATTCAACAACCTTGCAACTCATCTCGCCTTTCCTACTACGGAGTTTGCTTTGGCCACAGCACTTTCTGTTGGCGCCAGAAAGGTTTTACATACCAATACTGCCAATTCTCCGTCTTCCTCTGCCACCGTCGTTGCGCCTCTTCTCCACACACCGGCCGTTTCTTCAGAAAACCACGATTTGTCTCTTTTAAACAAGAATGAGGTCTCTTCTACTATTACCGGTGGAACACCTCCACACATCGAATTCACCCCAGAAAACGTCGTTAAGAATTCTGAGATTAGGAAATTTGTCGGATTAGATAGCAGAAATAACTTCCATGACACTATATCTTTGGAGGTGTGTGCTGTCGAACAAAAGGTGAGCAACAGAAAAACTGAATTTGAACACGATGAGGTAGCTGCCGATATTTTTCCTGTGTTGTCAGTCTTGTCGTCTTCGTCGAGATTATTCATCAACCAAAAATTCAGGCCGTATCTTTTCCACCCTCTTGGTGAAGATATCGACACCCTCGAGAAACTTGAGCGATGGGAGCTCATTTCGAACTCCTATTCTCACTGTACCTCCATTGGCGACGGGTACAAAACATCGTCAAACCCCGACGAGTTCAAGAATCCCACACAGCGCAGGCTCTTTCTCTGTTTTTATCTCATGTATCTCAAAAACAGTGTGACAGACGGGTTCCAACAGCTCATATCAAAGGATGCCAGAATCCTGTCTAGAAACAGGACCATCCACAAACAGTCGCAGTTTATAACAAAACTCAAGAAGGTTTACTTGATCGAGCATCTCGAGGATCACAACCAAGGGATGGTGTTCTTTGAGAACGGTGTGCCTGATGTGTCTGTTTTGAGACCAGAAAAGAAGGCCAAACTCGAAATGGGAAGTGAGTCTTCGACTGATACTCCACCCACAGCCCCCACTGTCGTCGACAACACCCTTTCAGTCGAAGATAGAAAAATTCTTTACAACAATGCCATAAACAAGCTGTTTGACTCGCTCATCAAGGAGATTCCCACCGAGAAAACTCTGGCTCTGTACGAGAACACACTGAGGTCGTACGTAGAAATGTTCATCCGCCTTCAGACCTTCATCGAGGACATGACTTGTCAAGTTACTTCAAAGGAGACTCGAAAGACTTCTTCACTCGAAGAGTTTTTGGCGACTGTGTTCAGAGACAGAGCTGGGAGCATTACCTCGCTTACTACTTTCACAGAGTCAATCAAGAAGTCGCCTGCTGCGGATAAATACAAGATCTTCTCCGACTACATCCTTAGCGCAGAAGACAGAGGCGGCGAAGACAGGAAGATCAGGCTGAAGAGGATGCTTGGCTCGATGAGTACTCTTGAAGCAGAGACTGTTCCGCTGACGACCAATTTTTACGGCCCCACGCTTTCAAATGCCAAAGAACTTCTCAGACAGACACTTCACCTTTCAATCCTCTCCATTGTGGCAACAGTGTGCATCGGGATGAATGATGCCAAGAAAACATGAAGAAAAATGCACACAAAACACACAAAAGATGACACTGAATAAAAAAATAAGAAAGAAAAAAAATGTAAAGTGATGACAAAAAACAATCAAATTTTGTTGTATTCCTTCTTGTTTTTTTTGATCTGAAACAAAAAGAAAGAAAAAAAAACACACACAGACAAAAATGGGAGTTTGTGTGAGTTATTTGTCACAGATCCAGCCAAGGAGATTTGAAGCACTTACAAACACCATCATAACAGGACAACCAGTAGCAGAGTTTGATCTTCAAAATTTCGAGTTTCAGTCTCATGTCAATGTCGAGAAGAAGGCATTTGAACAAAACAGACTAGTCTTCAAATTATTCAAAGAGTTGAATGTTCCGCTGACATCCGACTTGCAAGACATCATGAAGAGAAATAAAATGTTCATAAATGATATCAGGGAACATGACAAAGTTAAGCTTGGTGCAAAAGATCTTCTCAAAACATACAAGCATGTTGAATTCATGAAAATCAAGAACAAGGGTGTAAGAAAGTTTGTGGATTCTGGACTCAAGGCCATGAAAAGGGCGCAGACAATACAAGATGACAATGCCGAAACACGCGACAAGCTGGATGATCTTGACGATGAAAACAAATTGCTCATGGATGAGATCATGAGTTCGAGTTCAAGAAACAATCGAAATGATGATGACATGCTTGATGAATTCGAAGAGTCTGATGACCTGAATCTTTTCTTCAATCTTGAAACTACTGAAGAAAAATCAGAAAGAATAAACAAGATGAGAACAGCACACAGAAGAGAACAACCCGTGCAAGAAATCGAAGAAGGTGTTGAAGAAGAGATTGAAGAAAAAGGACAACATCCGCCTGCAAATCAAAAGATGTCACAGCATATTCCCATGAAACGTGTCGCAGAACAAGCTATGATGGCATCATGATCACGATGATAAAAAAGGTAAAGGAAAGAAAGGAAAAAAAATGATAGAGAGGTGTTGTGTGTGTGTGTTTTTATCTTTCAAAAGAAAAAAATGCAAAAATCATTTTCTTCTTCAAAGTCATCCATTTCAAGTCTTCCCACTTTATTTGAGAGTGATGCACAGGATGCGTCCAACCCAAGGAGAAGGTCAAGGGGCATGTTCTTGTCAAATGGGGGCGATTTGGATTTTCTAGACAAGGTGGTGCATGAAGGTGGAAATGACGAAGAAGAGATGGAGCATGCCCTAGAATCACAAAATTTGGATGAACATCATTACAAAAGAAAGAATAAGAAGAAGAAGAAGACCGTCCACTTCGAACAAGACAAACATCATCATCACCCCCACCAGCCACAAATGCCAGGAAATATGAAGATGGCAGGACAGGGTGATGCATCTGGTATCATGGCACTTAATTATTTTCCAAAAAAGAAAAACCAAACATTCGAGCATGATATTTTTAACATAACACTTGATCGGAAATCAGAACCTGGCTGGTATCAGATGTCATGGAGTAAAAAGTACACACAATCTCATGCCAATGTTTCTGACTTTCCTCAGCTAGAACTTAACTCCAAGTTGACCGCTCTTGAATCCAGCACTGGAAAGAGAGTACTTTTTGCTGTCGATGACCTTGTTTCTAGAAGTTCCAAGGGCAGGTCTAAGAGAGGGTTTGTCTCTCTTGCCACCTTTAAGGCCAAACTGAGGATCGTCGGGTGATGATTGTTGCACCGTGTCAAAGATTTCTTCTATTTTTTGTTTTCTTGGCATTTCCCTTTCTTGTAATAAAGCAGGCACTGCTTGCTCTTCGATGGTCATAGTGACAACTTCTTCTTTTTCCTTTTCTTCTATTCTTGTGTATTTCTTGTCTTTTTTGGTGGCGGCGGCGGCGGTGGTGAAGAAGTTTAATCTGTTTTGCATCTCTGGTGTTTTCATCGTGACTGCATCCATCACCCTGGTCAGTGTATTCAAAGAAGTGTCATTCGCCTTTCCCTTTGGAGAAAATAAGATGGTGAGTATCGAAATAAAGTGAAGCAAAAAGAAAAACAAGAACTGTGATAACCACACTTGAGTGATTGATTCGTAAGACACCGTGAAAAGTGTGACGAAAATAAATAATGAGGTTGTCACTAAACCAAATCTGCACATGATATTCACCCATGATTCTAGTGTGGTTTCTCTCTTTGGAACATAGTCAAGAATCAAAGTTCTTGGAAAAAATTGAGAAATGCACAGTTGGAGTCCACTTATGGTAGATGGTAGCCGTATCATCACGTACTCTGCTTCTGATCCAGGTTCTTCTCCAATCAATATAAGCAAACCAAGTGCCGTGGTCACAAGAAATGTAAAATAATGAACTAGGACAGCTTGGATTTTGAAACTCCACAGAGCATGTTTTGCACCCCTTCTTTGTATTTTTGAAGACGTGCGTTCCAATGCAACCTTCACACTTGAATCATCATAAGGATTTGGAGAGAGAGTGTTTCTTCTTCTCAGACTATTTCCTGACGTGAGAAACAAACGAATCTTACTTTCTGCTTCACTCAATTTTTTGTCAACTTCAAACACCATTATTCACAAAAAAAACAGAGAAGAAAGATATGTCTAAAAAATAAGGTTGCTTTCTTTCTTTCTTTTTCTTTTTTTTTCTTTTTTCACCACTGCAAGGTGATGTTTTCACTCTTTTCTCTCAACACAACATAAAATGGTTCTTTCTCAAATAGATCTTTTTTGTTTCTTTTCTTGATCATCGAGGCAAATGTGGTTGCGCTGTATCTCAACATCATCTCCACTGGAGAGAGCTTACCTACACTTTCAAAGTCTACCAATGCCTGGTAAAACTCCACCTTTTTAATTTTCTCGTCGATTTTGTTGTGGTAGTTATATGGCATCCATTTTCTTCCACCGATGTTGTAGTCGTTTGTTTTGTTTTTGTTGCCTTCGTTGTCATCGTTGTCATCGTCACTGTCATCCAGGTATTTTTCCCATTGCATGCGTTTGTGTGCATTGTCAATCGGAACCTTCTTTTTTGAAGATGACGATGACTGAATTTCAAGAAGTTCTGACACCCTCTCACACAATCTTCTCAAAACCCTGTGAAGTGGAAGCCCATTAAATCTATCAGTTTCTCTCTTCAGTTCAGCAGCAGCAGCCTTGGTGGTGGTCGTAGATGTTCTTATCCCTTGTTCGGTAACTTCCAGATCATTTACTACCTTCTTTGAAATATCATACATCGAAATTTCATTCGCGTAGTTGTCATCCATGAAATAGTCATCAGACTCAATCATCTTTTTCATGATTCCCCAGGTACATTTTGTCTTCAGTTCCCTTGAAAGTTCGTGGATAGACATGGACTCAGATGTAATATGATCTCTAACACACACCTCATAAGTCTTGAACCAATTGGTGAGCGGTGTTTTTTCTCGGAGAAAATCTGTTGCCAGTCTATCATACTCTTTTACCATTACAGCATAAGCAATTTGCTTTTCTGAAGGCTTTGCATAATCTGGAGAATCAGACGACATCCTGATCACAGACGGTGGAATTTGAAAACATGCCTCGAATGAACAGAGGGGATCGACGACAATTTTTTCGGCTGTTTCTGCATCGTCGTAGTTCAATTCCTTGTGATTTCTGACAACAAACATCTGAAATGTGTTTATTTGAATGAATGTTCCGAAGCCACGAGACAATAAATCAATCCACTTTCTGTTGTCGCCACGTGCAGAAATGTGTTCACATGGCGCAAGCTTGAGTTCTTTACACTCTTGTGCCCAAAATTGCTTCATCTTTTTAATCTGTGTTTCAAGTGTCATGGCATTCATATACTCGAGAAGTATACTAATGTCATTGTTTGCCACGACAGAAGTCATGTAAATCTCCCCGACTCTTTTGGAGTATGACTCGTTATTTTCGTGTCTGTTCTTGTCCTTTCTAGAAAAGAGCTTTTTGACATATCTTGTAATACTCTCTCTCTCAGCATCATCCGAAAAATCTTCTATAGGTGCAGTGGTAATAGTCGAAGAAGAAGAAGAAGAAGAAGAAGAAGAAGAAGAAGAAGAAGAAGAAGAAGACACATTTTGATCCTTGGCGGCATCACCTTCGTCATGATTTACCCTCTGAATCAGGCTGACTAGATTTCCTGGGAATTCAGGAGCAGAGTCATAAATAAGAAGCTGTCCATCCAATATGTTCTTCATCGATGCCAAGACATTTTGAATTTCTTCTTCATCGATTTTCACTCCGCGAACAATCATTCGATTGTATTCTCTTACAGCTACATTCCATGCTTCTGTGAGTTCGACCAATCGATTTGTCACGTCCACAAACACGTTAATGTATTTATTGATTTTATTGGTGAGATGATGATCCCGAAAAAAGAGATCCTCATCCATGTTTTGGATAAATTTGAGTGACATTCTATCCGTTGACAGGCGACGGTCCATACCAAAAATGTTTTGGTGTAAGAATGGAGGTGGTTGTGTCACAGTGCAAAATCCGTTCATGGTGGTCGTCATGGTTTTTTGTGTTCTTTCTTTGTGTTCTAATTTTGGGAAGAGAGAATGAGCAGAAAGAAAGAAAGAAAAGATAAAATGAAGAGAATAAAGAAGAAAAAAAAACCTTGAAATTTATTATTATTTTCTTTTTTTAGATTCAAAGAAAGAAATAAAGAAAGGTGTTCTTTATTTCCTTTTTCCCCCTCTACTCTCCAAAAACCAAAAAACAAGAATGGCAAACCAGATCACAAGAGACTTTGTTCACACCCTACAGTGGGGTGACTCTAAAGACGCACTGGATTTGTTGTTGAATAATGGTGCAAACATCGATGTTAACTGGATAAACACTGATGATGCTATCGGAAGATCTCCTCTCCACTGGGCTTGCCAGATAAAATGCGAAAAGATAGCCAAAGTTTTGTTAGCCAGTGCGGGTATTAATGTTAACATAAAGAACGCAAAAGGAAAAACACCTTTTAATCAGTTATGCGAATGTAACAATGTAAAAGTTTTGAAGTTGTTGCTTGACGATCCTCGCGTCGACACCACACTTGATGATAATGAAGGTTGTACTCCCATGTGGAACGCATCTTACCATGCAAATATGCATGTAGTAGAACTGATTATAGCAAGCGGCAGAGATCTCGGAGACTGGAACAAAAAATCGACCTATCATCCTCCCACCGGATACCGTGCCATTGACGTCGCAAGAGCGTGGAACCATATCGAGTACATCCCCTTTCTTGAATCTTTCATTGCCAATCCAGCAAAAACTCGCCTTCGACTTCACACGAAATTTGACATGAAAAATGAACTATGTGCTGATATTTTCTCATTGATTGTATTTAACTGTGACGGACTTCTTTGTCTCAACCCTGGAAGTAAAAAGGAAACTCCAAAGGTTCGTTTCTTTTCGATCACAAACAAACTGCCCATGGAACTACAGATGCTAGTCTGTCATTTTGTCACTGGGTCAGACAAAGAATTTGTATCGTCAAAAGATTTGGAATCTTCGTTGAAGTTACTTGCTCGGAGTCTTCATAAAGTTCAATAAAAAGGGGTGCATTTTTTTCTTCATTATTCTTCACTTCCTTCTCCATAATCACCAACAAAAAGAGGGAGGAAAATGTCAAGGCCTCACCCTTTCCTTAGGGAACTTTTAAAAGAAACAGAAAACTTACTTCGCATTCCATCTTGGGAAGACGAAACATCGAATGGAATCTTCGTTACTTACCCAAACTTGATCAGCGTGCACAAGAAAAGAAGCGAACCCCTCGATGTGGACTATGTCATTCGCGCTAAAATCTCTAGTGATCTCGATAAAGATTTGTGCGATTTCATCCCTTTGCCACAAATCATCCTTCGATCTTCGCGTGATCTTGCTGATGTTTGGAGGGAGAGGTTGGATTTCGAAAGACTTGAAATCGAAAAGGATGTGAAGACATTGATTGAGGCAAGAAAAATAACAAGACTTCAAGCAATCCACCTCTTGATGACAACCAGAGGAAACTTAGAGAAGGCAATAAAATATCATCCTTGAAGTGTTTTTTGTTTTCTTTTTTATTTCCATGTTTTAAAATGAAAAAAAACATCTTCAATCTTCCTTTTTAGAATGTGATTCTATTATATCCAACTTGAGTTTTGCAAGAAACACTGGATCACTAGCACTGGTCATTATGTCTATCTCGTAATTCATCTCAAGTTCTTTCAGTTTTCCAGACAGGTGGGATAGTGTTTTGTCATCATAGTTCCCGGCACTGATCAAATTTCTGTTCAGTGCAATCAGATCAGCGATCAACGTTTCTGTACGAGACAAAGGAAGTGTTGTTGAATTTTCTGGAATGGTTTTGTCGATGATGATGATATGCAACCCCTCAGAATGTTCCTTGTCTTTTGCAACAACTGATGGATAGACTATCCAGCACGATAACCGAGAATTGTCAGGATACCCACGATGATAGTCTTTATCGGGACTGAAAGTAGTTTCCTTTGGATAGTAGTACCGAAGGTCAGAGTGATTGACAAAGTAAAGCATCCCGGTCGCGACTTCTTTCATCGTCATTTCACGGTAATAGGCTTTGTATCCCAGATTTTCTTCATCTTCGCGGTCAAGATCCCACACTTGAAACCCTTCAAAATCATCGAACCCAAACCCCGATTTCACAGTTCCTACCATCTTTGTCAGAATGTATCGAATATTGGTGTATATATCTTCAACCAAAAACTTTGATCCAGCAGGAGAATCTTTGTCGGAGATGGTTTTCGTGGATGATGATGACGAAGACATGTCTTTTTCGTTTTTTTTGTAATTAAAGAGGAGAAGAAGAGGTGAAGATAAAAGATGACAAAGAAAAGAAAAGAAAAACTTGATAATGACAATGAGGTTTTATTCTTTTTTGTTTCTTTTTTTTGTTGGTGACACATCCACATCCAAAAATAAACCCAAATCCACAAAAACATGAAATGATACACTGTTGTCTTTTAATCTGTCCTGATAGTAGTGTCATCCACGACCAGGTAAAGTTTCTTGTTTGACTCATCTGCCACAAGGAAAGTATCAGGGTTTCCAGGAATCTTGGGCGGTTTCTCTGATTTCTTAGGCATTTGTTTTGTTGTTGTTGTTGTCTGTCAAGATAGATAGATAGTCAAGTAAGAATGAGTGTGCGTATTGTTGTATCTTTTCCATCTCTTTTTTCTTTTGTTTATTTATTTTTTTTTCTTTTTTTTTCATCAAACAAGACTAAATTCACGAAACTTATTTCTCATGAACTCAGTATACCCCGAAGGATCATCCAAAAACATCTTGAAAGCCGTGCACCAAGGAACAAACCCTTTTATTTGTGCATAATGCAAGGGTGTGACACGCACCATTTTTCCATTTTCTTCCGAATTGTTCACAAAATTTAAGACACATGGAGATCTCAGATCCATGACCATGCTTTCATCGCACAAGATATGAGGACAAAATCTAGCCTTTGCAGCAGAAGGTTGAGAAAGCAACACGGCCCAGATAAACGGGTACTTCATTTCAATGACCATCTTCTCTATGAGCCCGTAGTTGTAATACTTGTCCAGTAGATGTTGCTTCATGGCAGTGAGTAGCCTCTGAGACAAAGACGTCCTGGATAGTACAAGTGTGGCGTGATGATCAATGAAAGGCGTCTGGTTATGAAGTTCGATCTCTGTGGGGTAAAACGATTTTGAAGTACTCGACATGAACATTTCTTCTCCGCTTTCTCCAGTGGAGCAGGCGTCAGACGATAAATTAGTGGCGGCAGTCGTGGCACAAATAGTATGATCCAATGGCTTCTCCTTTTCATGATGAAAGAGATCAAAAGAGTAGTATACATGCGTGTACTCCGAATCGGCTGCATCGGATTCCATTTGAAAGAAAGAAAGAAAGAAAGTAAGACGAGGAAAAAAGATAAGTCACGAAATTTTTTATTTTATTTTTTTTCTCGTCGTGTATTTTGTATTTGTCCCCCTTTTGTAGATCGGGAAGAATTTTAAAAATAGAAAAAAATATGCACACTTTCAAGACAAAAGTAATGCACGAGCAAGGTTTTTGAAAGCATGTTCTGAATCTTGTGTCAAGACATTGTCTTTATAAGAATTCGATGCACGGTGACACAAAATCATTTGAAGTTCCATGGGTAATTTCTTGGCAATTACGAAAAAGCGAGATGCGAAATGTTCCCTCGGGAGTGTAGTCGTGTTAAGAGATCGTTCTGTGAGCCTAAGAAAATCATCACAAAGGAAGACGACCAATGAAAATAAACTAACTGCGATACTGTCTCCAATACCATACTTCGTGTGGATTTCTTGGCGGGTGGACACTGGGTCGGCAATGAATTTTTCCAGCAGCAAGACGACAGAATCGTGTTCTTTAAATATGGCTATTTCAAGGGCTGTGTATTCTTCCCCGAACAAGTTCATCCCTTTCTTGTTCTTGACATCTTCTAAATCCCTACCACTTGCAATTAACCGCTCAATGACTCCATGGTGCCCAAAATTAGATGCATACCACAATGGAGTGCACTCATTGTTGTCAGCGAGTGTGATATCGACACGAGAATCTTTCAACATCACACGAACTACAGACTCATTACCGCGAAAACACCCATACGAAAAGGGAGTTTGTCCAGAGCTGCACATTGCATTAACATCTATATTTGGGTGCGCCAACAACAATTTGACAACTTCAACATGGCTATGGAACGAAGCAATGTGAAGTAGAGTCCACTCTATGTGGTCTCGCCAGTTGACATTGATCTCTGGATTGTTCCTCAAGAGAGATGACATTTCAGATACACGATCATCTTTTAATGTATCCCTCAATATCATTTCCAAAAAGTCTGACATTGACTAAGATAAAGAAGATCACGACCAAGTTGAGAAAGGAAAGAAAAGAAAAAAAGAAAGAAAGAAAAAAGGCACAAGAGATATTAAACAAAGAGATATAGAGAAGAAAATCGTGACTCAAGATGTTTTTTTTTCTATTTTTATTATCATTTGCTTGTTTTTGAGAAGAAAAAAAGACACGAATTCCCCAAGGTTTTACTTTTGCTCTCCTTGTTCTTGTTTTTGAGCAAGCACAATCGCAGCCACGTCACCACGGTTGTACTTGTCGCATGCTTTCAAAACCTCTTCAATGTATTCGTGGTAAAGGGGAACTCCCCATTTCTCTGAACATTCTTTGATGACGTCCAGCTGATTGGTGATGAGGTAATCTTTCCCGTCACTTTTCAATTCGCCTTTGAATCCGGTGTAGTCGATGGAACCAGGATGTCTTTTGAGTTGGTACAAAGCATCGATGACGTGCTGGCGATTATGTACCTTGGCAGCGGCATAAGCTGGGATGAGCACTGTAGCGCCGTGATTGTGGAGAAATACGACACTTTCAGCATCTCCTCGTGTAGCGGCATGTACCATGGCTGTGTCCAAAGTCACCATGTCGAAAACGAGACGAGGCGACGTAAGCAATGTCTTGATGGAAGACAAGGGACCAGAACACAGAGCACGACCCATGCTTCCAAGTTTGGAAATAGGATAGTGTTCCTCTGGACTTGCCATATCCTGACGATAGAGTGTCGGTTCTGACATGTGTGATTTTTTTAAGTTGTGTGTGTGTAGAAAATGATAATAACAAAAAATGTAGGTGTGGAAGTGTTGAAGATCACAGAAGAAGAAGAAGAAAAATGCTCCAATTCTTGTGCTTAAATCATTTCTTCGAAAAAAATAAAAATAGATATCATGGTTATGATTTTTTCCATTTACTTTTTTTCATAACCATGATAGAAAAAAATATATATAACCACAACAACATCACACAAAAACAACACCTCCGAACGTTATTTCCTTCTTTCGCCATCACTGCGCCACGATGGTAACTAGAGAAATTAAAATCAAACACGCTCTGTGTTACCTTGGCACATGGCAACAAATCATGAACAAATGCGATTACGGCAAGATCATTGAAAGATTATACGAATGTTCTTGTATATCGGAAATTATCTGGGATGGTGTGCATGATTCTCAAAACTGCCTGAAAGAAATCAGGAATGTTGTCTACGACAACCAACATCTGGAACACTGTGTGAAAGATATTGAACATGGTCTCTATTCATCTTTATCTTCTGACCCTCAGCAACGAAAGAGGTCCATCTCTGATTACATAATCAGCACCACTCACGGTTCTCCCACCCAGAAGAAGAATAAACTTCACAGATCATCTAGCAGCGAACTTGAGGACGAAGATTACTACTACCCAGGGAAATCTTCATCTGTTGTTGTTGAACAACCTTCAGTCATCGCACCACCAGTACAGCCACTGCCCAACATGATTTCCATCTCAGAATTCATGACCCTGGCAGCATCTTTCGAGAGCAAGATCACAAACTTCGCAGATGATAGCTACAAGTTCTACAACAACGGAAAAATGACACTCGACACCATCCCTTGCCTTCCTTGCATCACACTCGCTCCCATCGTCCTGTTTTCTACACCAGAGATGCCCAGAAAGACCTTCATCCGAGTCACAAAGGAAGATGGCACTATACTCCACGGTCATCTCAGAAGAATTTACGGAATTCCTGACAGCTTAAAGTACTCTTTCTCACAGACTCAGCTCGGATACACCCTCGAAGAGATAAACAAACGAGGGCATCTTCTGGAAAACGCTGGCATTCCGAGTGACATGATTCACATTACTCAGAAAGAACTCGCTGAAATGATTTCAGCTCACAACAAAAGGAGTTGTTTGTCTTGAAAGAAGATTTTTTGTTGTTGTTCTTGATCAAAAAAAATAAAAAAAAAACAAGGATAGTGCGATTCCATTTTTCTTTTTCTTTTTTTGTTTCATTTGGGACTGATAGATATGTCAAACATATATCCACACTTGCGTTTATATCCGACACGCACATAGGATTCGGTATCTGTCTGTATTCTCCAGCTTATTCGACAACTTCCCCCGTTTGCATTGCTGTTATCACAGAGGCGATCCATCACATTCTTTATTTTGTAGTCATTCCACTCACGAACCATGTCATCTATCTCCTTTACACCGATACTTATGTACAGGATACGTTTACCTCTCCAAGTTATGCTTTCATTGACTTCTTTTCCTTTCTCGTGGATGGCAGGCGCAAGTAACTCGAAGATTTCCATGCATAATTTGTCTGCCTCTTCTTCCACAGAAACACACCTTTCAGTTAGAATGACATCCAGTGGATTTATTTTCTTTTCTTCAGAAGAAGAAGACATCCTTGTTTTCAAGAGAAAGATAGAGCAAAGTGGCGGAAAGGAGTGGGGTTCGCTTTTTTATTTCTTCAAAAAAACAAAAAAAACATTTTTTGCATGCTCATTCCTTTACTTTGGGATCGATAATAATCCTGAATCGAATGCGATCCAATTTCTCTTCACCCCTACAAATTTGCAAAGCAGGGGTGTTTGGATCAGCCATTTTATACCAACTAATACTGCTTCTCCCTCCCTCGTTGTCATCGTTGATGATTTTGCAAACACGACCAGCAATCTTATCCTTGTAAAATTCATCTTTGGTTAATGGAGTGTTTCCAGTGTTTTCAATAAAGCTATTTTCTATAAACTTTGTGCCCTCGAATGCATGCGTAATTTGAGTTTCATTATATCCTTGGATTTGTTTGAAGCGCAATCCAATAAGATATGGTTCAAGTTCACGAATAACACTCATTGCCATAGATTCTATTTTCGCGTCAATTTCGTTATCATGTGGTATGACAAGATCATCAAGGCGAAACTTCTTGTGAGGTTGAGACATGGTCGTGGTATTTCCTTTTTTCTGGTGGTCGGAAAGAAGAAAATAAAATGAAGAGACAAGAAGAAGAAGGAAAAGTGAAAAGGTGTGGAGATATCAATCACTTTTTTATTTTTCTTCTCGATGAGTTGTGTGGTTTTGTTGAGTGGATGTTTTAATAACATCCTTGTTTTTGCGTGTCTTTCCTTTCTCTATAGTATCCAAGGTATAGTCAAGAGGAGAATATCCAAAATCATTGACACTGTATGAATTCACATCGTGTCTTTTATAAAGGGATGTGACAATTTCAACTTGTCCCGCAGCAGCCGCTATCATGACTGGCGTGAATTCGAAAATGTCTGGAATTCCTGCGTTTATGCCAGGCATGTTTAATAATATTTTTACTTGTTCGACTGCACCGACATAACAAGCAACATGCAATGCAGTTTCTCCTAAATTGTTCTGGTGGTTTACACTAAGTCCGAAATCTAAAAGCTTCTTATCTATAGAAATACCACCCTTTTCAGATGGGAAGTGGCGTGTGTCGTTTCTTATTAATCTTCTGAAGTTTTCATTCCAATGTTTCAAAAAAATCAAGTCAAGTTCATCATTTTTGTTGGAATCAAAAACAATGGCAAATGCAGAAACAGAAAGAACAAGCACAATAATCAAAAGAGACAATGAATGCATGACTTTTTTCTTTTTATTTTCTTCTTATTTCTGTCAGTGAAATGTGTGGGATGATAGACGGAGAAAATAAAAAAAGAAAGAAAAAAAAGAAAAAAACGCACAATTTATTTATTTTGGTGTCCGTGTTCACACAATCTATTTTTATCATTAAACGAATCCCTTTACAATGTTTTCTGCAGTTCTTATATTGCCGGGTGCTGCAAGCTTTCCAACTTGCCGAGCCACATCTCCAAGCAAGTCTCCGCCGTTCTGATTCTGCACTCTTCCTTGCTGTCGTTGTTGTCTTGGAAGTAGCCTTTGACCATCCTGATCATCTTGACTAACCAGATCATTGTTCCCTTGATTGGTAGGATCCTGCTGCTGCTGTTGCTGTTGTTGAGCTCTCCTGGTAGCCTCTCTTGCATCAGCTGCCTGTTTTTCTTTTTTCATTTTGATGAAGTCCTTTGCTAAGAGTACCTCTGGACTGTGTGCATCATTGGCCATCTTCACGGAAATCATAATGATCGCAGTCAAACTCGCAGCCAACCCAACAGCTGCCATAACGATGACCCCAACCCCCGTAGCCGTCACAGTATTCACAGCCCCCTGGAAAGACCCAAGTGTAGTTTGTAGTCCGCCACCTCCGCCCAACTTCACAATATCAGCAAGCTGAGAAGTTATGTTTGCCAACACTCCATTTACCTGGACAGTAAGGTTGTTGTTGATGGCTATGATAATCCCAACCTTGGCACTTTCTGCCGTAACATTCTGGAGATCATTTTGGATGTTTGAAAGCTGTTCTCCAATTTGCTGTTGATTTTGTGTTATTTCTGATTGTGTCTGGATGATTGATGTCACGTTGTCATTTATGACAGCCAATGTCACATGAGCATCCGTAATCCTACCATCCAAATTCACAAGAACATCGGCTACGCTATTCTGCTGTGCCAAAACACTGGCATACGATGCCCCCAAATCTGTGATATTCGAGTTGAATTGAAAAATACTGTTCTGGAGAGTGATCTGAACAAGACCCAGATTCGTACTCAGGGTGCTGTCAAGTGAAGCCAGCTGTGCAGCAAGTGCCTCTGATGTGTTGAAAATTCCATTAACATACGCATCTTGCTTGTCTAGTATTGCCTGGTCTGCATTGAGCTGCTCAGATGTCAAACTCTGTGATGCACTAAGCACCTGTGAACAAGGGTCTCCATTCACATCATACAGCTGAATGTAGAGTAAATTTCCTGTGCAAATAGACACCCCGATAGTCTCATTCTGTGATGGCCCCAGATTTGAATCTATGTCAAGTTCACAGTTGCTTCCTGACACAGGGGGTAGTGCCAGATGAGATGCATTCAGCCTCACCCTGATTTCGTAACCTATCGTGAAAGGCAAAACATTGACAAGAGTCATGATGTACGAGCCTATGGAATATGTGGCATTTGTAGAGCTGACAACAACGCACAAAGAATTGGCAGTGATGACATACACAGATGTGCTTGCATTAAGTTGAATACTGACAGTGATCTCTCCGAGTGTCGGATTGAGTGACATTGAAAGACGCCCGTTCGGTTGATCGTCCATTATCTCGTAAGAAGAAGCAGTCAGACAAAATGCAAGCATCTCCGCCTTGAGAACATCGATGTTACTCTGAACAGGAATGTTAGGAGCGAATGAAATTCCATATGCAGGATTGCACACATCTGACACACCAGGAAGGGAAGAAACAAAGGCCCCAGTCCCATCTTTAACAAGCACACAGTTTCCACACATAGCTCTGTCGGCACCTGCCACAAAGGGAGTCATTGCTTGAGCCAAAAGTGGCAAACTTATTGAATATGGCTGAGTTGTGGTGATGGTCGACTGTGAATACCAAGTTCCGTAATTATCAGTGGCAGCCCCTGGATCTTCTTGATTTTGAATGATTCCAGTACACCCAAGATCTTGTGCAGTAGACTGAACAGTGTTGATGAAATATGCTATGAATCCCGGGTTTGTAGCATTTATGCGCTGGTTCCACAGATATTGATCATTTGCAGTCAAGAGATCATAGTTCAAACCCAAGTATACGCTTGCCAACTGAGATTGTTGACTTGTCTGTCCAGTGGATGATGCAAGAAGACTTCCACAAAACTCTGCTGGCCCAGAAGCTGTTCCTGGAGTGTAAGAAGATGCAACTGAAAATTGATCAATCCAGATGTTTGCATACCTAGGATCCCAGTTTGTGTTAACTGCTGGGTTGACAATGCCTTCAAAATCAAAATTGTTAGTCAGGGTTGCAGAATAAGTGTACCCAAGCATCCCTGGCATGTTCAGTCCTATGTGTGCGTTCGAGGCAGAATAAAGAATCTGATTGATAGCGTCGTAAAACAAGACGTACTTCTCTCCAAACCTTGGAAGGTTAGAAGAATAATCATCCTGCACTGTGACCTTAATTGGAATATCTGGACGAAGAACACCGTTGATGGTGACAGTGGCACTGTATTCATTAGGAATAGAGGCAACCACTTCAACCACAGGAACATTGTAAAGTTTGCTGCAATAGGCAAATGCAAGCACGTTTGATTTAGCGATGTAGTTTCCACTGGGATCAGCTCCCATAGGACCCTGATAATCATAAGTTCCGTAATCCGGGTAGACGTTGTAAGCCTGGGGATTGTTTTCAAAAATATTGTTCTTGCTGTTCAACATGTTAGTTATGTCCAAGGCAAACTGAGACACCATTTGCGGGGCATGCATCACAGAGAGCTGATATACTCCATTGCTAGGTGCCAAGTTAGAGTTTAACTGGACAGTGGTTATATTGATATCCCCGTATTGTCCAGCTTCTGTGTTAACCATTGAAATGGAGACATCATACACCAAGTCGTATTCGAATTTCGTGTTCAGGTAAGTGTAAGTGTACCCCGGAGAGATTGCTCTGAAATCTCCTATCTCACTTCCTGTAGGGGAAAAGGTCATGAGGGGTGTGAGGGTCCTGAGATCCGTCTGAGAAGTGACTGCCACTGTCTGCGGAGCACGTTCATTTGGGTTGGTGAAGGGGAACAAAAGAGCTCCCTGAGAACTAACAAATGGCTCACAAGAATAAAACTGTGTGGTGCTGTCGAGCATAGATGTTCTCTGCATGCAAGCAATGGGAATGGACGTGTTAATCTCAAAAGAGGCGACAGATGAATTGACACAGTTTGACTGATCAGTTGTGATGTGAACCATCTTTGGGTGCCACATATTCAGAGTTCCTGTCGTACAGAGAGTGTCATAACAACAGTAAAACCCTTTCGGATATTGTCCAACCGGGCAGCTCATTCCAAGTGGTCCATTTATGACTACATCGAGAGGTCCTGGTGTGAGGTTCGTGTTCCATAAAAACGTGGTTGGGTTAATCCCTGCATTCACAAAAGACTGCGGAGACCCTGACATTTGAATGCTAGTGATAGCAGTGGACGGACCAAAGGTGTTTATGTCATAATATCCATAAGCTGAGTTACCGAGGCATGTTGATTGTGCCTGAGCTATGGGCATGCAAGTACCACCCCCGGCACTAGTACCCCCGACAATAGAATATAACCACCCACAAGGAAAATTGACGTTGTCTGGTGTAGTAGATACACAACTAGCTGAATCTGTTGGAGCGCATATCTGAACATTGATAGCGTTGTCGAAAGCAGCATCTTGATTCGTTAACAAGTCACACACTGGTCCCACTGTTGGGTCACATCCACCTACTAAAGCTGCCTGAGTGCACACAATTCCAGTTGGGCTTATAACAGCTGTGCACAACCTCGCCATTATGGCTGGGAGAATGACACCGGCAAGTCTTGCTGACAGCGCTGCATTGGACATGTTCCCATAACCATAACCTGCTATCATTGCACACTCGCTCAACAGCAGATACTGATGATTAAGCGCGGCATCGGCGGCATTCTGACCTTCGTCGGCAGACCCAGAAGAATAATTGGCAGCTGTGCCATTTAAAAATATCGAAGCACTCAGAATGGTACAAATGTTTCCTGATTGGACACAGTTTGATCCAATTGCATAACTTGTTGTTGTAGATCCTGGGCAGACAGCGGCTCTTTGATCAGATGTTGCCTGGTAGCAAGTCAGTGCACTTTCGCTGATGAAACATCCCTGATTAGGCACATTCATACACGAATTCAAGTCATGATTGTACAGTTGACATTTTTGATTGCACGAGCTTGCATAGTTTGTACAATAAGATACCAAAAAATCAGCCTGGTGAGATCCGTCGGTGTCATCAGACCATCCTCCAGTCCAAGTAGGGCTGTAGAACAAGTACTTATCCTGACAAAAGCCTGCCAGAACTGGGATGTTGTTGCACAGACCAATGCTTGTAGAATTAATGCCGAGCATCAAAGTCATCAGGTATTGTATTCTGTTTGTGCCTCGCGGTGTCCTTGTTATGCACTGAGCCTGTGGCTGAGAACAAAGACTGAACGAAATACCAAGCGTGCTATTAAGAAATGTCATCTGTGAATTGTAGGTAGTCAGGTTTGTCCATATAGGATTTATCGAAGAAGATTCGAGGTAGAGGGTGCTGTTTTTGGTCAGTGGATAACACAACAGACCAGAACTGGGACTGGCCTCATAAGCATAACAAAGGGCATCAAACACACACAGCCAATCTGTAGCAGTTCCACTATAAATCACGTTTGTGGTCAAGGCAATTGTTCTGAACTGGCAGGGGATGTAAAATGCTTGTGGGGTCGTGGCAGGATAATTTGGAGCAGAATAAGACGATGCTGTATTGGCCGGATCCAGAGGCTGACAAGATGCAGGTGTATTACCAACAGCTATGGCCCACTGACATACTGGAATAGCTTGGCTAGTATTATTGTTTTGCTGGGTGAAAGTCATGCAGGTATACAAGTCAGTGATGTTAATACATGGATTCGCTGTCACATTGGCACACACCTGGACTATGTTAACAGGTGAAACAGTTGATTGGGTCACGTCGATGATCACAGTGCACAAACCCTGTCTCATGCCAATACTCGGATTGGTAGACGCAGCCAGACACTCAGTCACTGTCATCAAACTACACGGTGGGAAATAGGCAATGAGATTAACACCTGCAAGAGGACTGTATGCCGCAGAGGTGTTACCGGCATTTCCTAAAGTTTGCCCAAGACCCCCTCCGCTGGTAGAAGCAACTGCACCTGAGATGTCGTTTGGAGTTAAGAAATAAGGGACGCTAAATCCCTTGTACGAACTACTTCCAGTCTCGTCTACAGCGTCTTGGTCATAAGGAAGACATGCCTCCCAGGTATTCTGAGAAACACCACCTGTAAGCGCGGGAGGGTAGTAAATCCAGACAGGGATTCCTATATTGAGACTGCATTGTGCTCCTGGATATAGACTGGGCTGTCCCACAAGACCGTTCATGCCACTGGTCCCCCCAACGTTCACATTTCCATTTACCTGGTACACACTGAAGCCTGTGACGAACGGGGGTGCCCCACATGTCATGTTTCCGTTGATGGTGCCACTCCCAGAGTCACATGATACACCAGCGCCACAATTCAAATAACACTGATGCTGAGCACCATTGTAACTGCTTATGACATTCGAGATGTGATATCCACCCTGACCAAACCAGATGCCATTTATTGATGGAGGAATGATCATAGAATGTATCGGAGAAATGCTGCCTGTTCCAATAGGCACAGTCAAAGCAGTGTTGAGATCACATACTATACTTCCTGTGGGACTGCTAGCTGATGTGGCACCTGCCGATGGAAACATGTCTGACCTCCCTCCCCTGTAAAAGTAATCTGTGTACCACTGGGTAGCAAGAGGTTCCTGGATGACTGAATAGGCACACCCTGGTTTGGCTAGACATTGCTTTGCTTTTGTTTGTGATGATGAACTCATAGACATATAATTCACTTCAGATGAATATGCATTAGGCACAATTGTTATCCCGCTATAACAAGATGACACTGTCCCAACCTGTGGATCAGGCAATGCTCTTTTACTTCTACTGAGTGCAGGATCAGTATAAGCACCTCCAAACCCTGATGATATACTGGCATTGGTCTGGGCAGCAGTCAATGGAGTATCTGTGGTAAGTGTTCCGTTTATTTGAGGGTTTGCATTGTAGAAAGCGGTTGATATAACAACTGTAGTATTTAGAAAACCCATGTTATTGAACAGGATCTGCGATAGCGTGGTTGGGTTGCTGTTGATTGGAGGCAGTCCATTCGGGGCAAGGAAAATTGGTGATACGAGTGGGACCATCAAAACAGAATCTCCCTGGTATATGGCAGCTTTTTGAAGAAGGTTCGTTATCATGGCAGAATTCTGTGCTTCAACCATTCTAACTTGCATAGGGGAAGCTATGTTGTTTCCTCCGAGTGCCTGAAGCTGTGTAAAAGTCATCGTGAATCCTGGGGGGCTCAGGTTGAAATTGCTAGCCTGCTGGTATGTCACCTTGAAAAAGAAGGCACCCACCGTGGCATACATTCTTGTCATCAAACCATCGCCAACAGCTACTTTTGAAAGAACGGTAGAATCATCTGTTGTAAAATAAAACCTCACGGCTCCACTGAGAAGTCTGTTTGTGGGATTGTCGAGGATAGGCATCATGGCAGTCCCGTTGTAGTACAAGATAACGGTGTGCAGAGTTGATAGGGTAAAACTGATGAAATAAAGCTTCAAGTTTTCTAAGGGTATGGAAACAACACCCGATGTCAAACCAGAGTATTTCAGAGTGTCAGGATGAACCCCAACTGGTACATCAGCCGTCAGAATAGTGTTTGCCATTATACTGGCCTGTATGGCAGCATTTCTAGCAGCAATCCCCTGTGAGGTGATCCCGCAAATGCTCTCACTGGTTACTGTAAAAGACATGCTAAGTCCATCCAAAGCTGTGTATTGTGTCATGTTGGGTGGGGGGTTTCCAGTCCCCTCGATAACCATGGGCATCAGAGTTCCATTGTTAGATTGCTGCACAAACGACTTGTACATAAAATAATCAACCGGGAGAGTTCCTCTGAAAAACAGTTGCTGGTACAGTTCTGTGATGGCACTTTGCAAAGTGATGGAAAAGTTCGACAACCTTATAAGAGATGCGTGATCATCACCCACGACTGCGCTGATTATGCTAAACTGGGAATTGATGCTGTTGACAAGAGATTGCATCCTCGATCCAGTATCTGTTGCCAGGGTGTTGAGCTGATTCAAAATCTGAGCCTGGACACTTGCCATAGAAACATACACTGCACGAATGTCATTATCGATAGAGGCATCGAAAGCTTCGAACTGAGAATTAACTTGATTTTGAAAAGAAACTATCTGTTCATTGACAAGTTCAGATTGACCATTAAGAGCATTGGCTGTCTGTTGGATGTTTGAATCCGTTGTTGTCTGGAGAAGATTTCCAGTGAAAGACAGACGAGCCTGTGTTTGCTGGATCAAAGAAATTGTGAGCTGCTCTGTATTGGCGGCAATGGTCAGAGAGTTGACTGCATTTCCAAGATTTCCTATTTGTTGCTGAGAAAGAGCGAGAGCGGCACCATAGTTTGTGATCTGAGTTTGTGTGAGTTCTCCAGTAGTCACCAACTCTGATGTAGTCGTTTCGAGAGTAGAAACAGCAGCTTGTAGGGCATTTATCTTTGATTGGAGACCGCCATTGCCAAAAATGTAGTTATTGAGAATCGCAACAGATACAAGCGTGCATGCTGCTGAATTGGCTGCTACTAATCCAGGTCTCATGTCAGCACATGCAGCACCGTTTTGTGTGATCATCGCAGCGACATTTGGATACTCGTTGGGATCATCGACTACATCTCCTTGTGATGGCTGACCAACCACGTCATTGTAATATCTTTTACTTCTTTGATTGTGACCATCACTGTTTTCACTTTCATCGTCACCTTCATAATAATACCCATCATTTTCATTCACTTCACCGTTTGAATGGAAAGAATTCTTTGCATAACCACGACCATGGAACATGTTGAGATTTTCGTGCATGTCTGTGAGGTTTCTGTCCAAAGAATATTTCATCATGATTCTGAGCTCATTCACCAGCTCGTTTGAATTAGACAGTGCATTTTCCATTCTTTTCAAGTCAAAGGCAATGGAAGCCAAGAACACTGGATCCTTGTTGAATTCTTCCATTAATGGTGCAGCATTTCCGCTCAGCCTGAGTTCAAAGCGTTGTTCTTCAGAGAGTTCGTGACTTTCTTTCCATTCATCTTTGTTGACGCGGTAAATGTAATGATTGTCTGGCATAATTTTCACATCATCTTTCAGTCCGAATTTTATTCTGATGAGCTGATCCCTGATGAGTTTTTTTGCCCTTTCTGATGATTTTTTGTAGTGAATGGCGATATCTTCTTCTTGAGCCTGATTGAGAGGTACCTCATCTTCACCAGATGACAGTGATATTTTTCCTTTGTTCAATATTCTTGCAGTGATGACAGACTTGGCAAGACTTCCGGTGATTTTACTCTCCTTTTTATTTTTAATGTCTTTGAGAACTTTGGATTTGGGTGTCGGGTGAAGCTTTTGATTTTGAGCAAACAACCTCTCTCTTTTTGTTCTTTCTTCTTCCAAAAACTCGCTTCGTTTGTTGTGCTGTTTGTTATTATCACTGTCACCTCCCTTTGTCTTCTCTTTCTTTGCCTGGTTGCTTCGTTCAACAGGTGTGACAATACGGAATTCATTTTCGTCGTCATCATCATACAAAAAATCCCTCTTTCTTTTCGAAGAGTTGACAACCACTGTGAGACCACTTGGAACTATGCTTTCGTCTGACATGAGCTTACCAACTGTATTCACTGCATCCTGTTGGCTGTTTCCAAATTGAGAATATGATCTCAGATGAACTATCCCCCCGTGCAATCCCAAATAACCAATCACCGCTGTGCGATACTTATAAGTTATGGTTCCAAAGAAAATAGAAACTGTCTGGGTCGTGTCATCTCCATTTGCATCTTGAGATACTATTTGTAAGTCTATCGTGTCACCTGTTGAACCAGACACTTGAATCATACCCTTTTGTGTCCCTGAAGTATAGACAACAGTGTTTGAAGTGGCATTGATTGAAATGTCCACATTCTGATATAGCTGAGTTGAATCTATCACGGCTGTTGTTGTCGCAGAGTTGATTTGATTTACATGTGACAGTAATAGTAATAACAACAGCAACAATGCATTCGTCATTGCTTTCATTTTTTGTGAAGTTGCTGCTTCCTCCTTTTTCCCTTTCCTTTTTTGTTGTTGTTGTGCGTACACGTCGTCAGAAATAAAAAAAGAAAGAAAGAAAGACACAAAGCTAGGAAAAAGAGGGAAAGTCTTCTCTTGTTCAAGCTGTTTATTTATTAAATCTTATTCTATCAATTTTTTTGCTCTTTCTTTATTATTCTTTTCAGCCACAAACAAACACAAGTGCCACACACGTTCTTTTCTCCTTATATATTTTTTTCTCTATCTCTCTTTGCAAAGAAGGAAACAATGCAAGAATACGAAGAGCAAGCACAACAACTTATGATTGTCGACGAAGAGATATCAACAACAGCTACATCACCACAAGAAAATCGCAGTGAAACGACAACAATAAATGAAACTGGATTCTTTGACAAAATCACAGCAAGAATACCAAACTCTTTGAAACATTATCTTCCTGCAGCTCACACCCTCAATGCAGTGATAGCATGTCTCATCTTCTCTTTTTCTCTTTACTTGTTCTTGATCATGGTAACTTCCAATTGGATTGATTTCAAGGTGGATTATCCCATCATCTTGAAAAAGAGTGCACTTTTCCAAATGTCAAAAACAAGTGGTGGACCAGTAAGCACTTTTGCGATTTCAAATAACGAAACACCAACACAGAGCAACCCTGGACCCTTTGTGAATGAATTACAAGCACCACTCTTTACTATTGACAGTTCATGCAACAACATCAACGATGGAAGTCCAGTTGCAATGTGTGGACTTGTCCCAGCTGGCTCAAAAGACAAATGCCTTATAAAACAAACTGGTTACACAGAATATGCTCAAACTTATACTCAGGTGTTTAGATTAGTGAACATAACTGCCTTTTTCGGGGTGTCTGTGGGTTCTGGAGTGATCAATCTTGGTGCGGTCACAGAATCAACTGTTTACATTCTTGCGACAATAGTGGCAGTACAACTCATCGCTGCTTTGATCGTGCTGAAGCATCAAAATACAATCAAACATGACAAAGTCAGAAAGATCATGGTTTACTTGTCTTGTTTCAAGAGATTGGCAGTTTCTGCGCCCATGTTTATAATCATAGTGACTGTCATGGGGTTTACTGATGAAAGCACTGTTTATCTCTTTGCCACATGGGCTGTTGCACCTCAACTGATGAGATTCATTGGTGCTCTCGTCACCGAAGCGATAATCTCCACTTATGAGCACAATGATAATCAACTGACAGCTGAAAACGGGTCAAATGAAGATGATGACAATGATGACAACGATGACGACTCCGATTCTGACGCAAATGAAGATGCCGTAGATCATGGTGATCCGGTGCTTGTTCTGATAAACTTGTCTAACACTATCTACATCTCATCCGAACTTGCCAGAATCATAGTGATTGCGTTTGCCTCGTGCAACTGGTTCATCAGAGTACCAGATATGAGCATATTCGAGCAGGTATACTTTGAGGGAACGCTTAGCGATGTAAAATCATTCTCGTTGCTTTATATGATAGGAATGTGGTGCCTTGACATTCTATATTCTTTGCAATATGTTCAGATGATCAAGGCATATATCAGCAACAAAACATTTGCCGGTGACTTTTCTAAAAGTGCACTTGACTATAGGCTGTTTTCGTGGAACGAGTTCTTCGAAGTGTTGCTCAACTGTTTCTTCTTTTTCATGTTTTTTATCTTGCTAGGAGGGCCTAGATTTACAAAGTGTGAACTGTGAAACAAAAATATGAAAAAAATGAAAAAAAAATGAAAAAAAAACGACGACAAAAAAACAATCACTCACCATTTTTTTTCTTCGTTTTCCCCCTCTCCCTTCCCCTCGCACCCTCTACTACGATGTGTTTATCAGAACAGACTATATCATCTCTTTATGAATGTATTGTTGTCGATGAAGACACTGACAATTTATCGATTATCCTGGAAAATAATCCTGATTTTGATGTGTGTAAGTGTGTATTTAAGAATGGGCGTTCCTTACTTCACATCATAGTTAAGTCGGAAGGCACAAAGATGCTGAAAATCGTTCTGTCGTCTCAAAACCTTACCAACGTGAACACCAAAAATGATTATGGATTTACTCCTCTTCATGTAGCATGTATGAATCGTAATTTAGATGCAGTTAAACTCTTACTGGAAATCGACGATGTAAAAGCATCACTTTTTGACAACATGCGGCGCTCTGCACTTTATCTAGCTGTTCATTTACAAGATATGGATATGGTCGAGCAGTTGATGATAAGTGGGAAAGATTTAGGTAGTTTTGAGCGTGGAAACGAATACATTTACGAAGAATCACTCACGCCGATCGAACTTGCCAAAGATTATGATAACTACAAATTGGCAGGATTGTTAGAAAGATTCAAGTCTAATCCACACAAAGTCCGACATGAACTAAGAGTGAAATTGGTTCCACACACAGAGGTCGCATCACTCTTTGCCATGATCGTTTTCATCTGTGATGATTTACTCTCTGTCGTCACCAAGAAAGGATTATTAAAAACTGTTTTGGGATACTTCGCTTCTGCATCTTCAAAAGAAAACCACACCAAGACATGTCGCTTTTTTAACTTGGTCACCAGATTGCCCATGGAACTACAAATGTTAGTATGTCATCGATACATAGGGTCTTCTAAAAATAATATTAGTGTTGTGCACTCTGAGACTGCATTCGGATCACTTGCAAAATCACTCTCGTTGTCTCAGAAATAAAAAAGAAAAAGAAAGATAAAAAAAAATGTATTAATGTCTTGTCTATTCTTCTTTTTGGAATAACACTGCTTCCTTCAACTTTAAGACACAAAAAACAAAAACAAAAAAAATGTCAACTCAATTGGCTAAAACCTACAGAATCAATCTTGACGTTCTTGGCGGAGAAGAGAAGGCGTATGCTGTCTTTCCAGTTTCCATTGGCTCAAACGATGATTTGCACATCACTGTGGCTTTTCTTCCACATCCGCGATCAGATCAACTTGAAGCTTTAGAGCAACTTTTCAACATGCTCAAATTCGCTTCACTCACAACACCGCCAACTGCTGTGGTCAAAAGGCATGCTATTTTCTTTGAAGGTTCTGACAGAGATGCTGTGGGAGATGTCACTGTTCCAGAGGGCGCAGTTCCTGTCTTGGTTGTTGAATTGCCACCCCTTCACACATATTTCATCAATCAATATGCCCGGGAATTCTTGGAGTACAGATTCAACAAGATCTACCCAACTTTGCACATCACCTGTCCTGTTGACCCAGTGACCAGGTCTATCAAAACTCCTGAATTTGCCACTCCCATTGGAACATCTATCCCAATCACTCGAGTAACTTTCAAAAGGGGCGGAGTCGAAGAAGAGTTGTATGCAGTGTCACTTGAGAATACTTTGAAATCACAATGAAAAATGTAGAAAAAAAAACAAGATAACTCTTTTTCTACATTTTCTTCTTTCTTTGCAAACTATCATCTTGTGTAAGTATATATCCAAGAACTTTGAATGCATCTTCTGAATTATCAAAGCTGATGTTTTGTTTTGATGAGTTGAATATCCTATGACACAAAATCATCTGAAGTTCCATAGGAAGTTTTTGTGCGATTGAAAAGAAACGGCGTGTGTTATCGCCCTTCTTTTTCTTCTTTTTCTTATTGTCATTTTTCTTCTCCTTGAACTTTAAAAGACCGTCACACAGAAATACGATGACAGCAAACGCATCTGCTATCAAAAATCGTTCGTAGCCTCCAAGCTTCATTCGGAGTTCACAACGTATCTTGTGTTCATTTTCCATCAGGCGCTCAATAAGAGGTTCGATTTTCACAGCACCTATACCCGACCAATAATCGACTTTCTGTGCAGTTTCAAGAAGTGTCGCGTATTCTCCTCTATCAAAAAGTACTTTATCGACCAAATTCCCAAGGTCTATCCCTTCTGCTATCAGTATCTCCGCTGCAAGGTTTCGTTGATTTGCACAAGCAATGAAAAGAGGAGTGCGATCTTTGTAATCTACAAACGTGGGGTCAATTTTGTTGCATTTTAACAAGATCTTAATAGTAGACACATGTCCATTAGAACAAGCCGTGTGAAATGGAGTTATTCCACCGACACGCGATCGAGCATTGGCATCAATCTCATCTAGCGAGAGTAGATATTCGACTATTTTATCATGTTGTTTACTAACAGCAAAGTGAAGCCCTGTATAATGATTGTGTTCTGGCAGGGCCATATTTATGTAATCTGTTCCATACAAAGAAATGAATTCGATGACCTTTTCCAAATTTCCATCGTTTACAAGTTCTACAAAATCAAGCGCCAGTTGTTCATCATCATGCCAATCAGAATAAATAGTTGTGTCTACCATATTTTTGTTGGTGTTATTGTTCTCGTTGATGGCGTTGAAATGTATTGATGATGCACAAAGGGGAAAAAGATAAAAAATATAAAAATAAAAAAACAACGACCTTGCCTTTTTATTGTCGGTGCATTTTTTTTTCTCGCTCACTCTGTTTCTCTTTTTTATTTTTAGATTTTTTTTGAAGTCATAGTAGAGAAAAAAATGGCATCGTCGCTCAAAAACACGTCGCAGCGTTTGATGGAAATATTAAACACGCACAATCCACAACTAGAAGACGTGCGACAGATAGTTGAAAATAATCCTGGACTTGATATCAATGTCGATTATGGATACGGACTTCCTGTTTTTTCATCTTTTATTCTAGACAACATCGAAGTGTACGAATTCATGTGTTCAAAAGGAATAGATTGGAATGCAAGATATGAATGGGGAAGAACACTTCTGATGTTTGAATGCCGCCGTGGAATTGGGCGTGGACGTCAAATGATGATTCTTATCAACAACCCAACTGTATCGACTGATGCAACGGATGACAATGGCTATACAGCATTATTTCATCTATTTCTTATTATACATGATCATGAACTGTCAGGCATCTTTTTGCTCGTAAAACGTTTTATAGCAAGCGGAAGGGAGTTGTTTATAGATGCAGTTTCAGAGGTTGATGTTTTTGATCCAAATGATACTCCTCAAACCGTCATTCAATTTGTAGAAGAAGGTTTTAATTTGGACGTGCAGAATAGATACATGAGCGATGAGGTTGTATCAGGTTACACTAGAATCATAGATCTACTAAAGAATTTCAGAGATGATCCAGACAATGTTCGCAACAAAATTCGCCTGGAATTTAAGAATGCTTTATCAGGTGCACTGTTTGCCTCGACCGTGTTTATTTGCAGTGGGTACGCCATCATAAAAAATGACAACCCGACCGATAGCACACAAGAATCAAACGCTAAACAATTTTTCAAGTCTGTCACATTACTTCCGATGGAACTTCAAATGACTTTATCGAACTTCGCCTATGGGATAAACAATGATCTCATCCCGCATAAAATTAGAGAGCATGGATTTAGGGAAATTGCTGGTGCATGGAATCAAGAACAAATGGAGAAAATGAACAAGACAGGCGAAAAAAGATAAATCAATACCTTTGTTTTTTTGTTATTATCGCCAGTTGTGTGTGTTTTTTTTCTCTCTCAGAAAATATCGAAGTGACAATAATAAAAAAAGATCATGGCATTGTCAAACGAAAGCACTTTAAGTGATCACGTGTTATCACTGATTTCAATTCCACCAGTGACGAAAAAGAAGGTGAAAGTTGTACTTGTCTGTGATGATGACATGATCAAAACCAGTGTCGGTGGAGCGATTAATGATTTTATCGGGGCTCTGAAAGATTCTCTCTCTGACTTCGAAATCACTGCCGAGAAAATACCCCAAGGTCAAAAACTTCCGGTGGATACACAGTTCATTTTCGCACTTCTGCGAACAACAGCAAGGGTCGATGACACAACTATTGACCGTGCAACACTTGCCATTCCTGAAAAAATTCCTGGTGCTGTGCTTCTCATGAAGTCAAGAACAGTTGATGCTGCTAGCACAATCAACATAAAGTTTTATAAATACCAGAAACTTGTTACAGAACTTGGATTTTACAAAGACGGGACGTCGATTTTCAACAACCCGCAAACTGACGCCACCATGAAAATGATTGCTGATGAATTCAAGAAATTTGTCAGATGAACATTTCCAAAAAAAATCGAAGAATAAAAATATAACAACAAGACACGGCATTTTTTTATTCATGCACAACCTTTCTCTTTTTATGTTTTTGTTTTTGTTTTTCGTGGTCATCATCACTAGAATCACCAGAATCGTCCCTCTTTTTCTTTGGTTTCTTTTCCTTTTCCTCGTGCTTACGCTTTGTAGAAGTAGTAGATGATGAAGTAGAATCTCCGCCATCCTTTGATTTTGGGTTTTCTTTCTTCTTGGGTTTTTTGTCCTCGCTGTCGTCACTGTCATCACTTGATTGTGATTTGCCATGATGTGGTTTCTTCTTCTCTTTATCTTTCCCCTTTTCCTTTTTGTCATCGCTGTTTGGTTGTGGTTTCTTTCTTTCCTTTTTGTCATTATTGTCTGAATCGATGTCTGAATCACTATCATTTCCACCTTTCTTTTTAGAAGAAGTTGACGATTTCTTGTCCTTTTTCTCTGCCGGGACATTGCTTTTTGGTTTCTTTTTAGCATTTGGTTTTTCGTCTTCGCTGTCACTGCCTTTTGAAGAAGATGAAGATTTTGGTTTGGTCTTTGGGGTTTCCTTTGGCTTTTCTTTCCCAGTCTTTTCTTTTTCCTTTGATGCGGAAGGTGCCTTTTTAGAAGACGAAGAAGGCGAAGATGCATTTGCATCTGGCTTGGGTGTTTTTGGTTTTTGGCTTTTGTCCCCTCCACTAGATGAAGATGATGTAGCAGTTGGTAGTTTTTGCTGTGTACTTTGCATGGGTTGATTTTCTATTCTGACTGGCACTTTAGAAGCCTTGTCTTGGAATGGAAGCTGATACTTTGTAGATGCCCACATGTTAAAATTGTAATCAGTCACTGCACCACAATTTCTAAGTACCACCATCTCTTCTAAGCTTGGAAGTGGACTCACAAGGTCTATAGTAAATGTCAAAGTGTTCATGATTTCTTTGATGGCTTCCCTTGGTGTTCTGGTGAATTCCTTTTCTGCAATGCGCTCCCTCTTCTTATCTTCCTTTAATTTCGCACGCTCTTTCTTCTCCTGTTCTTTTATCTTCATCTTTGCTTTCTGTTTGGCTGCCTTGTATTTCTCTTTCAGCTTTCTATCTTTCTCTTTTTTGAGTTCTTTCTTTTCGGTCATCTTTTTCCTGCGTTCGGCAGCTTTTGGTGTCACATCGTCTTTTTTATCATCATCATCACTTGTCTCACTTTCAGATGAAGATGACGATGAAGATGATGATGATGTTTCGTCCTCGCTTTCTTCTTCGCTTTCTTCTTCCTCGTCTTTTAGTAATTTATCTTCGTCTCTTATATCTGACCTCGTGAGCATGTCTTCCTGAATATCTAGTGAAATGCTTGCTTTGAGACAATCATGCACCACAAATGTTAAAAGTGATTGAACCTGACTGTTTATTTCGTTCATTTTATGACGGTTTACCTCTTTCATCAACTTCATTGCCTGTTCTGCCGTGGTGTTACCAGAACTCTTTCCCATCAAACCTGACAACGTAACACCAAAAATCATGGCAATCGTAGTCTCTGTTTTTTCTACGAACTTGATAAAGCTGTCATTGAAAGGCACCTGTGGCCAAAATCCGATCTGATAACCCGGTGGAGGTGCATAAGGGATCTGCTGATACCACGATTCTTTTGAGATTGACTTGTAAGCGTATTCATCTCCCTTGAGAAGACCCTGGAGAAACTTCTTGTGCTGAACCTGAAGTGCATTGTTTGTGTTGTGGATTGCATGCACAAGAGAGTTTTCTGCCCTGCTGTTCATTGCTCTATAATTAGCATTTTCCCTTGGAGTCATGGGTGTATTACCAAACGTGATTTTGCTAAGTTCAGCCGCACCTGAATCATACACAGTATCTCTTGGTTTGAAGACATAATAAGAAGGGTTCGATGACTTCACAATCACACTCTCTGAATTTTTTTCGAGTTCAAATGCCCTTTCATACAAATCGAGAATTCTGGAAACATCTGACAAAACACCGCATGATATTCCAGTAGTCATCCCAGACTTTGAGAAATTAGCAAACGTGATGAATGTTTCTGGGAGAAAAAACACCCTGACGTTGGCCATCGGTTCGTCCATCGATGTCGTATTTATAAGAGACATGCCACTTCTTCTGAACAACGGGTAAACAAAGAATCTCTCTGGTAATCCCATGATGCTGGGTATGAAAGTGGTGATTGTTGTAAGTGGACTCACTCTCCTCGGAACATATGCTATCTTCTCGCAGCTGTTGATCAAATTTTTGGGTGTGGTGAGTCCTTTTACCCTTTTCTCTTTTTCAGTGTTTGTGTAGGTCATCCTGTTTTTAGTGGTGAGTTGCATGATACTCCTGTTTTCAGAGTAATCAACAGTCATTTCAGGAACTTCATCACTCACTTCTTCATATTCTATCTGACAAAATCCAACAGTCAACAAGTCCTCCCACATCATCCGAATGTCATTTTTATTTCCTCCCTTGTAATACTCTTCAAGCCACACTATTCGTTGCTTTCCACCTGATCCTATTTCAAGTTCAGCAGACACTTGCTGACCAAGAATTTGATCTACTAAGTAACTTATACATGCTTTTATGAGCGGATACTGTGCAACACCTGAAAGATACAATAAATACTCATGATCTATTTTCACTGCTGTGCTTCTCAATCTTTGTTCTTTCGATTTGTTTTGATGCATTTAGGGTTCCAGAAAATAAAGAAAAGAAAAGAAAAGAAAAGAAAAGAAAAGGCAGGAGTTCAAGGTTGTGAACTTAAAGATGATGTGTCTTCACGTATGTATGTGGTTTTTGATACACAAGAGCAGCATGTCGAGAGAAAAAAAATAAAAAAAAATAAAAACATAAAATACACACTCTCTTTTATTTTTTTTTATTTTTCTTTCTTTCCAGACAACACTGCGACTGATTTGTGAATTGATACCTGCACTACAATCATTCCTTGTACTATGCACATGATGGGATTAAGAAGCATGATAAGTGGATCAGTATCTATTGTTGTTCCGTTCTGGGTTGCTTCCACTAGCTTGAAGTGTTCATAAATTTGAAAATAACAATTGACTGAAACCGTGACTGAGTAAAACGATACTGTCACGCACATGAACCAAAACATGTTATTTGTAACCTGTGTGAGAGACAAGAAGGCAAACAACAAGAAAATGGACGTGGAGAATACTGCAATTTTCACTGAGTTGTGCATTCTTACAAACATAAACAATGGGCCGAACAAAATGATAAAAATTCCAATTTTTCTGTCTATGGTTGCCACCATGATAGAAATAGAAATCCACACCTGAACAACAAGTAATGCGAATGTCGCCCATACAACTTCCCGTCCTTCGTAAAAAGACAAAGAGAGAAAGGAGAATGCTATCATCACCACTGCATTCACTATATTGAGCATCCAGAAAAAGGCGGTGTATTTGTCAGCATTCTTCACTGTATTCACTAGAAACTTGAATGTTTGTATCATGTCTGTGGATACACACACGCACGAAAATGAATGTTAAAAAACTTTCTGAAAGTAGAAGAACAACAACAACAACAACAATAAAATTAAAGGTAAAAGAAAAAAGCAAAAGTACAATAAAACATTAGTGTGTTTTAACAACAACAACAACAACTTCCTTCTCCCTTTTTTTCTTTTTCTTTTTCTTTTTCTTCTTTTCTTTGTCATCAAAAAATGTCACGTAACAAACAACAACAACAACAACAACAAAAGAAACCCACTTCTTCCTTTTCTAGTACCGATGTCGAATCATATTACAGTGGAACTGACAAGTTTGGATTTGTTCATACAAACATGATGTACTTTGCTGAAAAGATAAAAGCAAGAGAGGAGTTACTTTGCGGACACTGCCTCTTAACAATAAAAAGGGCAGTCGTTTATAGATTAGGATGTGATATTCACTATGCTTGTTCAGAAGAATGCAAAGAAGGTGGATGTGTCATTGATGCATGTGATCATTGTGACAAAAACATGACAGATAGTCCAGCCATTCCAGAATGCAAGTGCACATTTCACAAGTCATGTCTCGACAAAGTAGGACCTGATAGAATGGGAAAGGAATGCGCTTATTGTGAGGAAACCAAGAAAAAGCCTACGAAAGGATCGATATTTTTCTTCTCGCCACAAGCAACCATAAATTCAGACGCTCCCTTGAGTGCATCTAAATTGGATAGGATGCAGCTAAGGAACTGGACGGTTGACTCTCTCGCTGCAAAGTACAAATATACAGAGAAATCAATCATAGAATCAAGAATACCTTACCAGAGACTGAAGGATTTTGGATTCACCTTGATTCATTTCAAAGAAAAGGGTGTTCCCTTGGATGCTCTTTTCACTCTTTATCTCTCTTCCTCTCAGATGACACCCTCTGAGGCTAGATCTGCCGTCGAGTTGTACAGACCAAATTTCATGGAGTTGTGCACCATTTCTGCTGATCTAGCCGGTGTTCAGATGCAAAGTGGAGATAAGACGATATTGCTTTACATGAAAACCAACATGAACATGGATGCTGAGTACTTGCAAAAAATGATAAACAGAGATGAAAACAAGGCAATGGACGCGAACATCTTTAAGAAAGAAACATGGCTTGAGATATTCACAAAGAAAGATTTCAATGAGTTTATAGCTCCACTTTTTAAAGAACATGATTCGCTCGTGGACAGTGTTGATTTCACAAGAATGCCAGAAAAAAGATCAAGAGCCAGAACATCAACAACAACATCAAGAAGAGATGAACACACGAATGACTTTATGTACAAAGTAAAACAGCCTGCTTCAGCAACATTCCTCTGATGGAAGATATCATTGTTATGAAAGAAAAAGAAAGAAACCCCTTTTCCCGTATGCTTTTTTGTTTTTTTTTGTTAAAATGAGAAAACACAAAGTTGCTTGTCACTGCACGAATCCACAAAGATAGGTGCATACAACGAAGACAAATAAAGGATAGACAACAACCATGCAGATACAGTTTTGATCCAAAAAGCAGCCGTGCCGCTGTTTATCTTGAATTCTTCCCCTTCTCCCACCGATCCTGTCGTTATTGTGTCCCAGTTCACAAGAAGTTCACAAATAAAGCAAGCGGCAAGCATGAAAATCAAATGAAACATGGAATATGAATAGCTAGTACTATCCTCCTCTGTCTCAGGTGTGCTCCACTCTCCACTTCTTGTGGACATGGCAACTACTCCAAGAAGAATGAATGTTCCTATCATTCCAAGCCAGAACAGTGCCTGAAATAACTCTTCTTTCCCTGGAGTGGGTGGTGCATCTGGATCTTCTGCTCCAATATCTTCTGCTGGCCAAGAACCGATTGCTGAGAGTGATATGTAAGTAGTAAAGAGACTGATAAAAGCAGCTTGCATTAAACCTGACCTGTTGTTTGATTCTCTGACACACGGACTGATGGATGAAACAACACATATAAACACAAGAACAAGATTCACGACACTGGGAACAAGTAAAATTCCCTGAAAATAGGCAAAACACACAACACTTGACACCGTAACCAACAAGAAAATAAGACTTGCTATTAAAATCATTGCTGCCATCCACTCATTGCTGCTTGTTTTATCATATTTCTCCTGACAAAATTCTGCAAGACGACATGATAAGTCAAGCATGATGACACCCTCGACTATCAAGAATAAGATTCCACAGACAAGTGATATATAGGCAAAGATATCAAAGACATTGCTCGGAACATAAAACATGCACACCAAGATGATTGTCAGAATAATAGCCTTTGCCAGCCACAGTCCATTTTGAATTTTCCCCCTTTCGGATGTTCCTGTAGTCACTCCAAATGTCATGATGCACAACAAGGCATGATAGATGAAAAATCCAAATGTTATTCTGAATACAGCCATGTACTCGAAGCATGTTCCTGTGCACAGATGAAAAAGTTCGGGGACAAAGTTTCCCCCGTAATTTCTGAGTGCCCACGAGATAATGGCCATGACAAACAATCCCAGGGAATAAGTGAGACGGGTAACTTCACTCCCCCATGAAGCTAAAAGAAACATGGCAGCCACGACAAGACCAGAACAGATCAATACAATCCATCTGAAAATAGCCCAGTCTGGTAATTGCACGGAATTCATCAGGGACAGCATTTTTGAAGAATACGATGTACCCTAACAAAGAAGGAATTGAGGGAGATATAGATACAATGTGTGATGATGATAGAAAAAAAATCAAAAGGGGGGTTTTCGGGTTGTTGATTTTCTTTATTCGCTGATCAAAGAAAATCAAAATACACATTTCTTTGTTTTTTTCCGTGTCATTTCGCAGGTAATGATTGTTTCCACATTTCATTTAGTAACTTCAATTCTTGCATTTCACGGATTTCCAGAGATTTGTTTTCTTCTTTGTTGTTTAAAAACGAAGTAGTGTATTCCACAGCAATGCGCTTGTCATCTCCAGACACCATTGAAATGTAATCAATGTCTTTATCCTCGAGTTTGTTTTTCTCGTCAGTTTGAAAAATAAAAAGAAGTTGTTTGGGCATGTTGTATTTTACACACAATTCAACAGCACTATCTTTTGCGGCATTGACATCCTGAAGTGAGGTGGTGCGACGTGTTACCAAAATGCGAAATGCCCTCACACTTTCAAGAAAGATGGTCTTGTTAGTTTTGTTTTCGTTTAAGTCATTTAATATCCAACCAAGCAATGTGTACCCTTCGCTATCTCTTTTGTTACTTATGATCGCCCCATTCATTGTATACACTACATGTGCTAAATTATGAGCCATGTGATTGTGCACATAATATTCCGCAATTGTTTCTTTGTCTATGTTAAACTTGCTCATGAGTTTACCCACATCGTCTTCTCGTTTAAGGTTATCCAATGACTTTTCAAATTCTTCGAACAACACTTTGTCGTTTTCCAATTGAGGGACCGCATCCGGGTATACCTTTTTTTTGATTGTAGATTGTGCGATTTCACGACTCATTTGCGGATCGTATAAGTCGATGATATGCTTAAAAAACCCCAGCAGTCTGTCTCTGTGTTTGTATAATTCGTGTCCTGTTGTAAACTCTGCGAAAACAATTTTGTAAGTTTTTATTGCGTACGACACGGCATTTATCTTATCTTTTTGATCTATCTTGTCCGCCACAGCGTCACAGTAAATCGCCAACAAGCGCACTAAATTGTGTTTGATGCACAAATCAACCACACTTTCATCTTTGTAGACTTTATTGAAATTTGTTGATCTGTCTTTCACGAGATGTTTGAAAATTTCTTCATCCTTTTTTGATAATTGTTTGTCAGTCTTCTTGTTTTCGAGGTAGTGATCCAACAACCAACCAATTGGAGTGTATCCAGAATCATCCACATTGTTTCTCTCGACTATGTTTGACAACAAGAGATAAATTGCGATATCAGAATGTCTGTGGACATAATACTCCAAAATTGTTTTTGGGTCAACATTGATGACATCTGATTGTATGAAAGTCCCGACTGGATCTTTTGTTTTATTGTTCACAGATTTCTTCAACACATTTTCGAATGCCTTTCTTCGATGGTTTTCCAATGATGATATATCAACAGCTGGCCCCTTTTCCTTTTTCTTTCTGCTGTGTTTGTCATTAACAGGTTGAACAACAACGGAATCGACAGTTTCAACTTGAGTTGAAGTGAGAGGTTCTGCTACACTCAAAGCAGCGGGCGCGGTTTCCTCTGTTTTAGAATCTTCTAGTGCTTTTGAGTTTGTGTTGTCCTCTTCGATGCGTTCTTCAACAACTTCCTGGTTATCTGTTTCGTGCTGTTTGTCTTTTATTTCTTCTTCTTCTTCTTTTTCTTCTTCGAGTTTTTCCACTTCTTTTTCTGGTTCTGCTGCTTCATCACCCGAATCTTCTTTGTCGTCGTCTATAGCTTCTTCGGCTTCGCTATCTTTTTTTTTCTGGGTGGTTAATCTGCCACTGACCACATCTGCAATCTTCTTACCGAATTTTTGTATTCTTGAAAGCACACTCGTCCCCTTTGCTGTGTTTTTATTTTCTTTGGATGCATCGTCATCAGCTTCTTGATCTTCAAGTTTCTTGTCATCTGCATCTTCTTCTTCTTCTTCTTCAGCAGTTTTTATTTCCGCTTCATCGTCTCTTTTCTGTTTCTCCGTTTCAAGAATCTCTTGTTCTCGTTTCTTTTGTTCTACCTCTACCTCTACCTCTTCCTTTTCTTGTCTGTCTTCCTTTGACTTTCTATTTCTACCTCTTGCGCTGTCATCAAGTGTGTCATCCTCTTCCCTTTCTTCAGTGGTTGTTGTGATCAACAACATGATATGATCAGAAAGTGAATGAATGGCACCACCTTCTGACATTTTTGTGAAAAAAAGAAATATCTCCTCAAACAAACAAAAAAAA